>Ga0247841_10000927_pt1 | contig 71820 bp, 80 predicted proteins | sample LaCruzMarch2015__2_FD_192410 | JGI IMG/M metagenome (GOLD analysis project Ga0247841, IMG submission 192410) | Freshwater microbial communities from meromictic Lake La Cruz, Castile-La Mancha, Spain - LaCruzMarch2015_18m | ecosystem: Environmental > Aquatic > Freshwater > Lake | place: Spain... | reverse complement strand
CAAGAAAGGGAACCTTCAACCAGTTTGAACATATTTAATAAGTTAGGAGCATACTTGTTGAATTTGATAGGTTGGTAATTAATATTTTAATTACATGTACGATATTATCATTCGAAAAGGCACAGTCATAGATGGTACTGGAGAAAGAATGATCTATAAAATCATTTAATAACACTTGCATAATATAATTTTAAATAATTTGGTGTGTACCTTTGACTTTTGTTTTTTTTCCTTTAGAATGAGATTAAATTAAAAATAAATAATATATATGTGTCCTGTATGTACTGTTGGGGTGATAGCCGGATTAGGTCTATCAAAATGGTTAGGAATAAGTGACGCTGTCACCGGTATTTGGATTGGAGCTTTGTTAGTAGTCATGTCTTGGTGGACGTTTGTTTGGTTTTTTAAGAAAAAAAGTAAAAAACCTAAGATATTTTTTTTTTAATTTTAATTGCCTATATCTTATTAACCTTTTTACCTATTTATTTAGGTCATATGTTACCTCCAAATTGTAAAACAATCTTAGGCATGGACTATCTTTCCTTTGGTACTATCTGGGGAATATTGATAGCAGGTTTTGCTATGCTGATAGAAAGGATTCTAAGAAATAAAAACAAAGGTAAGGCATATTTTCCATATCAGAAAGTAATTGTTCCTATCACTTTGTTAATTATCGCTAGCGTAATAATTAATGTAACTTGTAAATAATATGAATCAAGAAAAAGAAGCTGAGAATTTAATGGATAAGATTAAGAATTTTAAAGAAGCTGATAAAGTGGATTTATCTTCTAAAGAAGATTTAGCCATTGCTGTTATGAATCTGATTTCTATTGAAGAGCATCTTTTTTATACCTATGGTAAGACAAACAAAGAATCGTATTTAGATATGTTAAATGAAGTTAGGGAAATTAGAAAAAAATATTTAGCTCAGATTGTTAAAGATCCAGAAGGAGAAATTTGGTGCATTTCTAAGCATTTCTTAGCAGCTTCCATGCGTTTGATGGAAGTAGGTACTAAAAAGCTTAATGAGAATAAAAAAGAAGAAGCTAAAGATTTATTTGATAATGCCTATCAGCTTTGGAATGTTTTTTGGGGTATTAATTTAAAATTAATAGCTTATGAAGATGTAAAAGCTGATTTGAAAAAAGAAGAAGAAATACCTTTACCTAAAAAAGAAAAAGTATCTGTATTTGCTTCTTTAGGCAAGGTGGTACAAAAAGTTTTAGATTGCTGCCGGGAATAAAATTAAGCTATTTATATGTCTAACGAAGAAAAGATATCTGAGATTATACAGGCATATCATGATTTAGAAAATCAAAGGGTTTTAGGTAAAAAAAGGATACATGATATTTCAAAATTAGCCAATGAGGCTGTTTTTAATTTTGAAAAAAACAATGTTATTTTGGGTAACAAGATATTGATTCAAGTTCGCGATGCTATTAATTTGTTAACCAAAGAAAGAAAAAATTATCCATCTTTACTAGCTGAAGAAAATTACAGGGTATGTTTAATGGAATGCATGAAAGCGGAATTGTATAATAGCTATTTGGTAAAAAAAGAGATATCTTTTCCTAAAACAAAAATATGCTTAGAGCCAGACGAATACATGATAGTTTTGTGTGAATTTATTGGAGAATTAATCTATCAAATTAAACCTTTGATAGAACAACGTAAATATGAAAAGGTGCGTCAAGTCAAAGATACGGTTATGAATCTTTACGCACTTTTGGTAAATATAGGACCTCACGGAGTACTAAAAACCAAATTAGAAGAAGCTAAAAAACATATTAGGAAGATAGAAGATGTATTGTTAGATGTTTCTGAAAAAGATTAAGTATGAAACTGTCAGACTTTGATTATTTTTTACCTAAAGAATTGATTGCTCAAGAGCCTATCATACCTAGAGATAGCTCTCGTTTGTTGGTTTTAGATAAAAAAACAGGGGAAATAGAGCACAAGGTATTTAAAGATATTTTAAAATATTTAGATCCTAAAAAAGATGTTTTGGTGTTTAATGATACCAAAGTTATCCCAGCTAGATTAATAGGTCAAAAAATTAATGGTGGTAAACAAGAAATCTTGTTAGTGAGACCCTTATCAGATGATTTTAATTTAAATACATGGCCTGCGAAATGGAGAGTGATAGGTCGTCCTGGTTTAAAAGTAGGACAAGAGATTTTGTTTGGTTCTAATTTAAAAGCAACAGTTTTGTCTTTGTTAGATCAAGAAAGAGTGATTGTATTTAATAAATCAGGAACAAAATTAAAAAAAGATATTTTTAAATTAGGTCAGATGCCTCTGCCTCCATATATTAAAAATGTTTCTGCTAGAATTTGTAAAAAATATCAAACTGCATATGCTTTAAAAGATGGTTCTGTGGCAGCACCGACAGCTGGCTTTCATTTTACGCCAGAACTGTTAAAAAAAATTAAAAAACAAAAGATCCAGATAGAATATGTTACTTTACATGTAGGTTTAGGTACTTTTTTACCTATCAAAGAAAAAAATATCTTAGATCACAAAATGCATTTTGAATATTATAATCTAGATGCTAAAACAGTAAAATCTTTAAACGATGCTAAAGAAAAAGGTAAAAGAATCATTGCGGTAGGAACCACTGCTTGCAGGGTATTGGAAAGCTGTGTTAAAAAAAATCATTTAAAGAATAATACAGGCTGGACAAATTTGTATATCTATCCTGGATATCATTTTAAATTTGTAGATCAATTGATTACTAATTTTCATTTACCAAAATCTACCTTGTTATTGTTAGTATCAGCTTTAGCTACTAAAAAAAATATCTTAAAAGCTTACAAAGAAGCCATTAAAAAACAATATCGGTTTTTCTCTTTTGGGGATGCCATGTTAATAAAATAAAAAAATGTTTGAGATTGTTAAAAAATCTAAAAATAATAGAGCGAGATTAGGCAAAATGTCTGTGAGCCATGGGTTTTTTAATACCCCTGTGTTCATGCCTCCAGGAACTTTAGCTACAGTCAAAGCTATTGGTCCTGATGATTTAAAATTATTAGAAGCTGAAATTATCTTAGTTAATGCGTATCATTTACATTTACGTCCTGGTGAAAAATTAATTCATGATTTAGGTGGTGTGCATAAATTTATGGCTTGGCCGTCTCCCATTTTAAGTGATTCTGGTGGTTTTCAAGTTTGGAGCTTGGCTCAAGCTAAAAGGGGAAACAGCAATTTGGTTAAAGTTACAGATGATGGGGTTAAATTCAAGTCACCTTTAGATGGTTCATCTATTTATATTACACCTGAAAAATCCGTTGAAATACAGCATACCTTAGGTACTGATATTGTCATGTGTTTTGACGAGTGCTTGTCTGACAAAGCTAGCCATGCTCAGGCTGTTAGATCATTAGAAAGGACTAATCAATGGGCTCTGAGATGCGTAAAAAGGCACCTAGAACTGCTTAAAAACCCAATGTATACCAAATACCAACCTAAGCTCTTTGGCATCATCCAAGGGGGTATTTACGCTGATTTAAGGTGTGAAGCTGTGTCGTATTTGTCAGAATTACCTTTTGATGGTTTAGCTTTAGGCGGGGAAACAATAGGGTACAATATGCCTAAAACCTTGGAATTGTTAGATGAGATTAAAGATATGATTCCTGAAAAATTACCTTTATATACCATGGGGTTAGGAGCATCTCCTCAAGATGCCATTGATGTGGTAAAAAGAGGCGTAGACATGTTTGACTGTGTTAATCCTGCTAGAATAGCTCGACATGGCCAATTGTATAATGGTCGTATTGTTGTTAACAAAACTGAAATTAAAATTGACTCTGAATTTAAAGGTGATTGTTTGAGAATTTTAAATGAGAGATTTAAAAAAGATTCAAAGCCGATAGATGAAGATTGTGATTGTTATACCTGTTCTAATTTTTCTCGGGCATATTTGCGTCACCTATATCTTAATCAAGAAACTTTGTATTTAAGATTGGCTACCATACATAATCTAAGATACATGATCAGATTAATTCATGCGTTGAGAGAAAATATATGAGTAAAATGATTTTACATGTTTGCTGTGCTAGCTGTGCTTTACCGGTTATCGCATATCTTTTAGAAACAGAAAAATATGTTAAAAGCGATTTAATTCTTTTGTTTTACAATCCTAATATATATCCAGAGGCAGAAGAGCAAAAAAGATTGTCTGATGTGGAAAAGATATCTAAGATATTTGATTTAAAATTATCTGTAATATCTTGGGATCACGAATTTTGGAAAGAATATTTAAAAAAAGAATTAGATATGCCTTTAGAAGAATATCAAGAAAATGGTTTGCGTTGTCAGGCTTGTTTTAGGTATAGGTTAAAAGAAGTATATGATTTTGCTTTAAAAAATAGTTTTGATTTTTGGGCTACAACATTAAGTGTTAATCGTTTTAAAGATGTAAGATATATTAACGATTTTTGTTTGGGGTTAGGACAAAATATTAAATACAAGATTTTTAATTTAGATCCAAACGTTGCTAACAATTTAAGTTTGAAAATGTCAAAAACATATAATATATATTGTCAGAAATATTGTGGTTGCGAATACAGTATGAATAATTCTTTTTTAAAGAAAAAATTGGTATAATAGATATATGATATATTACAGACATGGATCAAGAGATGAAAATAAGATAGCACTAACTTTTGATGATGGGCCCAATCCGCCTATCACTTTAGAAATTTTAGATATTTTAGATGATTATGATGTTAAGGCTAATTTTTTTGTTTTAGGTAAATGGGTAAAAAATCACCCTGCTGTTTTAAGAGATATGTATAAAAGGGGGCATTTGATAGGGAATCATGGTTATGGTCATGATATTAATAATCAAGGCTTTGAAGCTAATCAAGAGATTATTTTTAATACGATAGGGGAGCAACCTTTGTTTTGTCGTCCCCCATATTGTTATCTCGAAGCTTTAAAAGTTGCTAACCATTGTGAATTAGTAACTAGTTTGAAACTTAAATTAATTACTTTTGATGTTGATCCTGATGACAATCATATGCCTGGATCTGATGTGATTTTTAAAAAAGTGATAGGGGCTTGTCAAAATGGGTCTATTATTGATCTTCATGATAGTAGTGAAAAACCAGAAGAACAGGCTAGCCGGCCTTTAGAAATGTTAGAAGCTCTACCTTTGATTATCAAATCTTTAAAAGAAAAATTTGAGATTGTGAGGTTAGATCAAATGTCTTTGGTGCCTATTGAATTTAAAGAGGATTCTCTGTAAGATTTTTTAATTCTGTATAAATATCAGTTCTTAATGTATCAGAATCTACTCCAGGACAAAAAGTGGGGGAGAGCCTAATATCTAATTCTTTGTGTCCTCTGATTATACTTGGCAACCATTCTCTTCCTGAGAGGTCTTTTTTCTTTAAATAATATTGTGAAGCGTATAGGTCAAGATCATATTCTTTTGCTAAATATGAAATGAGCTTAGCTAATGATGTTTTCATTTCTGTGCTCATTTGACTGTAATCTGGGCGAAGGTCTCCCATTAAAGCAATACTAACATTACCTCTGTTATGCATGTAGGTATGAATACCAACACTGTATTTACCACCTAAGCTACCTTCAAAAATGCGACCCTGGGCATCAATTAAATAATGATAGCCAATGTCTTGCCAGCGATGTGTTAAAGCATGATTAAAATATATTCTTTTAATTTCATTAATAGAATCTTCATATGAATATGTGGTTCTACCGGCAGTGTGATGGATGATAAATTCTTCTACAGGTAAATATTCATAGCTAGCTTTATTTTCTTTGATTTTTGTTTGAATTGTTGATAGGTCCCATGATTCTAAGGCATGACGGTAATTATAATTTAAAGTTTTCACCGCTAATTTATCGGTAGTAATATAGTTGTCTTCGGTATCATAATTTTCAGGATCACAATATTTTTCTAAGCAATACGAAGCAATATAATCAGGGTCAGCATAATTTAAATCAGGTTCCCATTCTTCTCTTGATATGATTTTTATTTGGTCATTTCCTAAAAGTCTGGTACCGTAGGAAAAATAAAAATCAGTAAGATTAATATGTTGAGGGGCATTAGTGTTTAATGTTTGATTAGTTTGATTTTCTGTTGCAGTTTCTAAAGGTATGGCTTTAACTAAGTTTTTGTTTTTATACCCAGCCCAGATTATTAAAAAAAGAGCTAAAAAAGCTAACAATATGAGAGATATGTTAATTGTTTTTTTCATTTTGTATGAGCCAGTTATGACCTCTTAGATATTGAGAACCTGACATGGGTTTTTTACCGCTAGGTTGGACTATATCTAGAACAATAGCCCCAGATTTACATTGAATTAATAACTCTTGTTTTTCATTTTTAAAAAAATCTCCTGGATTTAATTTCGGATTTTCTTCTTTTGATATTTGAGCTGACAATATTTTTAAAATTATATCTTTGTTTTGATGTTTAATATTGGTATATGTGCCCGGATTAGGGTTGTAAGCTAAAATTTGACTAATGATGGAATCATTATCAAAAGACCAATTGATTAAACCGTCAATGGTTTTGATTTTTTTACAATATGTAGATTTATCTTCATCTTGGATAGCTGGAGTAATTTTCCCTGTTAACCAAAGAGGAATTGTTTTAATTAAAAGGTCAGCACCTAAGATTGATAATTTTTCGCTCAAATGTGGATAACTTTGGTTTGCAGAATCTGTTTTAATTTGATCTAAAATGGGTCCATGATCCATTTGTTCGTCTAAAAGCATGACTGTTGCCCCTGTTTCTTTGTCTTTTGCTAAAATACTAACTTGGATAGGTGAAGCTCCTCGCCATTTTGGTAAAAGTGAAGGGTGAAGATTCAAAATACCGTGTAAAGGTATATTTAAAACTTGTTTGGGTATGATTTTGCCATAGGCTACCAAAACAGCTAAATCTGGTTTTAAATTTTTCAATGATTGGATAAAATTATCATCTAGCTTGTCAGGGGTAAGTACTGATATCATGTGTTTTTTTGCCCAGAGATCAACTGGTGTGGGGGTTTGTATTTGATGACGGCCTTGTAATTTAGGGGGACTGGTAATTACACAGGTTGGGATAAGACCTGAGCCATATAATCTTTCTAAAACATTTTTTGAAAATTCAGTGCTACCGAAAAAAACGTATGTCATTTTATTTTTTTTGTTTTTTTTGATATGCGATCGATAAATAATATACCATCTAAATGATCTATCTCATGTTGTACTATTCTAGCAGATATTCCGGAAAGATTTTTTTTAATTTTTTTGCCTGTTAAAGTTTTTGCTTTAACGGTTATCTTAGAGGGTCTATCAATCATGGCCCAGGTACCAGGTAAACTTAAACAACCTTCTTCTATGCTTTCAGTTTCTTTCGAGCTTTGTGATATTTCTGGGTTTATTAAAGCCATGGGTTTATTTTTAAAAAGAAAAACAATGAGACGCAAAGGCATGCCTATTTGAGGGGCTGACAAACCAGCTCCGTTTTTTTCTTTCATGAGCGAAGACATACTCTCAGCTAACAACCAGATATCCTGGGTGATTTTTTTTACTGGTAAAGACTTACCTCTTAATTTTTCGTTTTTTTCTCCAATTAATATTTCCATATGTTTATAATATGCTAATAGGGTCTACATCTATTTTCCACCCTTCTGGGATTAATTTCAAGAGCTGGTTGCGGTTTATGATAAAACGCTCGTAAATTGTTCCTTCTGATTCGTCTGGTTTTTTAATTTTAATAATAATATTCCAATGATATAGATTTTTTTGTTTTGAGATGAAAGCTGGAGCGGGACCTAAGATTAATGCGTTTTCTTTGAGATTAATATTAGCAGATATATTTTTAATTAAATTTAGAGACAAAAGATTAGCTTCTTTTTCAGCTTGGCGATCAATCTTATTTTTGATTGTTAATTTTATTATCTGACAATACGGTGGCCAGAGATGTTTTTTTCTCCAAATTGATTCTTTTTCTAAAAAAGATATTTCTTGATTATTTTTGATTGCTTGGAAAACATCATTTTGCATTAAGCGAGTTTGGATAACAAAAGATTTTTTACTTAAATTTTTTAATTGCCAGCAATAGCTTAAAAGTCTTTCTTCAGATTGATAATCTGGTAAAGTTAGAAGGGGATCAGGGTGAAGAGCAACAGTAAGATCTGCTTTTTGTAGTTGGGGTTTAAAAATGATTTCTGTACCTAAAAGAATGGCTTTTTTTGTTTGATTGAATTCTTCTATCATCTCTATTTGTTTTAAGCTGTTTAACACTGATTCACCATCTAAACGAAAAATACGAGCTGTCTTGTCATTGATAATATTTTTTAATTCTTCATCTGCTTTTTCAATACCTGAGCCTAAGTATTTTATACGATGGCTTTGACAGTTTGCACAGATTTCTGGTGGATTCATTTTGAAAAAACAATGATGACAGATGGCTTTTAAGCGATCTTTGTGTAAAACCAAGGGAACTTCACATTGAGGGCACTTTAATATTTTTCCGCAATCTTGGCAGATGATACTACTAGCAGATCCTTTACGATTAAAAAAAAGAATAACACGTCCATCTTTTTTAATTGTTTCATTTATTTTTTCTGTTAAAGAAATATTAAAAACAGGATGGCTCTTGTCTAAAACGGCATTTTTTAGATCAATAATTTCTGTTGTGGCTTTAATTTTTAATATATTTTGCCAAGAATTACATTGTTTGGTAGTGGGTGTATCTGATTGGTAGATTATTTGTGCTTGATGTAGATATGCTAAATTTTGGGCTACTGTTTGGGCGCTGTAATATGGTCTTTGATCCCATGACTTGTAGCTATAATTAGATTCATCTAAAACAATGATTAACCCCAGATTGTTAAAAGGAGCAAAGACTGAAGAACGTAAGCCTAGAACTATTTGTCTATCACCAGAGGCAATGGCTTGATAATTTTCATTGAATTTTTTAATGGGTAGCTCTGGGGAGAAAATTGATATTTGATTTTTATCTATTTTTTTATTAAGAATCTTTTGGATATATATCAAGGTACTGATGTTAGGACTGATCACGAGAATTTGTTTTTGTTTTGTTAAAGTAGCATTGATTTCTGTCCATATGTCAGATGAAAGAAAATCATGAAAAAGCGTAGCTACGTATTTTGATTTGTAAGATATATTTGTTTTAGGAAGTATCGATGGCTTAATGGGGTTTTTCTTTAAATGATTAATTAAACTTTTAATATTTTTAGGTAGCATTGATTTAAAAACCAAAGAAAGATCTCCAAAATAATATTGGCTAATTTCATATGCTAATTTGATTCTTTTTTCATCTAAGAAATCTTCTAAAACGATTTGGGATATTTTTTTTAAAACAAAACTAGCTGATTTTACTTCGATTTTCATGTTAGAAACAGGTTGACAGTCCATCACTATCCCATATATATCCCTGTGGTTTAAATTAGCTTGGATGAGAGCCCCCTTTTTTATCATTTCTGGATGAAAATATGTCAACCATTGATTGGTTTTTTTCGGTAAATGAGTAATGGGTATGATATCAATAATATACATCAATTTAAATAATATGATTGTAAAATATCATATGTAGATCCTGTTTTACTTAGCGTGCTTTCCATTATCGATATTTGATGGCAAGAAAAAACTAATTTTAAATTAGTAGCAATATCTTTTTCCAAAGGTAAATTTTCTTTTGAATAATCTTTTTTAATTCTAGCTATGGTAACATGAGGTTGAAATCTTTTTAGGGTGTGGGTATATGAGATACCTTGTTCCTTTAATTCTTTTTCTAAATCTGATTTTAAATTTTCTAAGAAATTATTTGCTGGTCCTTTTATCCAAACTAACCTAGGTTCGTTTGAGTTTGGTCCGTATGTAATATCTGAAAGAAAGATATCAAAAGATTCTTGTTTTTGACAAACATTTGAAACTGATTGGCAAAGCAAGGTTAATTCTTCATCAAAAATCTCTCCGACAAAAACCAAAGTAAGGTGTAAATCTTCTTTAGGTGTAATCCGAAAAGAATCATCAAAAAGAAATTTGCTTTGATATATAGATAACCTTTGTTTTTCTTTATCAGGCAAGGGTATGGAAACAAATACGCGGTGTGATTTCATATTTTATATGTATTTTTATCCATATTATCTTAAATAAATTAAAAAGCAAAGGAGCTTGATTATTACTTTTTTTTTGATAGAATGTAAGAAAATATTAAAAAAAATTAACATGTTAAATAAAAAATGGAAGTTAGTAGCAGAAACAGTTTTAGCGGTTTCTATTATCTTAGCTGTATTTGCTGGAGGTTTTTTAAATGGGGCTAAATGGGGTTATGCCGTGGATGTAGCTGGTCCGATAACTAATATTTCTAAGCCAGGGGATGTCAAAGGGGATATGAGTATTTTTTGGCAAACTTGGAGAGTAGTTTTACAAAAATTTGTAGATCGCGGAGATTTGAATAGCCAGGATTTAATAGAAGGGGCTGCCAATGGTTTGGTTAATGCTATAGATGACCCATATTCTGAATTTATGAATGCTACTACTACCCAGAGTTTTAATGAAGAATTAAGTGGTTCTTTTGAGGGTATTGGTGTTGAAATTACTAAGAAAGATGGTTTTGTGACGATTATTTCTCCTTTAAGAGGTATGCCAGCTGAAAAAGCAGGTTTAAAACCAGGGGACAAAATTTTAAAAATAGATGATAAAGATGCTCAGAATATGAATATCATGGATGCTGTTAAATTAATTAAAGGCAAAAAAGGCACTGAAGTAGTTTTAACTGTTTTTAGCTTAAAAGATTCTTTAGCTCGTGAAGTTAAAATTATCAGAGGTGTTATCAATGTTAAGTCTTGCGAATGGGAAGAATTACCTAATAAAGTAGCCTTGCTAAGAATATATAATTTTTCTCAACCTGTTTTGAGTGATTTTTACAAAAGCGCCCAAGAGATCTTAGATTACAAACCTAGAGCTATTATCTTGGACATGAGAAACAATCCTGGTGGATTTTTAAATGATGCCATTGAAATTGCTGGTTGGTTCTTGAATAATGGTGAGGCTGTAGTCAAAGAAGATTTTGGTAATGGCAAAGAGGTAAAAACATATTTAGCTGAGGGTAACGCTGCTTTTGGTCAAATGCCCATGGCTATTCTAGTTAACGATGGTTCTGCATCAGCTTCTGAAATTTTAGCAGGAGCTTTAAGAGATGTAAGAAAAATTAAATTAGTAGGGGTTAGAACCTTTGGTAAGGGTTCTGTTCAAGAATTAGTACCTTTACAAGATGGTTCTAGCTTAAAAATTACAATAGCTAGATGGTTAACACCTAATGGTTTTCAAATAGATCAAAAAGGCTTAGAACCTGACTTTGTGGTAGAGCCTTTAAAAGATCAAATGGCAGGTACGTATAATGAGATTAGTTTGGAAAATGATCCTCAACTTAAAAAAGCTTACGATATTTTAAGCGGTAATTAAATTATATGAAAATATTACTATTAAAAAACGTAGAAAAATTAGGTAAACAAGGTGATGTCAAAGATGTTTCTTTAGGGTATTTTAAGAATTTTTTAATGATTAAAAAATTAGCTAGGTTAGCTGGTAAGCAAGATGTGCTACAAGTTCAAGAAAATGAAATTAAAAAAGAAAAACAATTAGAGACAGCTGTCTTAGAAACAGAAGCTTTGGCTAAAAAATTAAAAGGTTGTGAGATTGTCATTAAATTAAAAGCTGGAGAAAAAGGTCAGCTTTTTGAATCTGTAGACGAAGAAAAAATCAAAAAACAATTGTTTAGTCAAGAAAAAAATCTTAATACAGAAAAGGTAAAAGTGATTTTAGATGAACACATCAAAAAAACAGGACAATATCCTGTTAATTTGGATTTAGGACACAATATTAAAACTGAGATACAAGTAATTGTGAAGGCTATCGAAGAGAAAAAAGTAAAAACAAAAGATTAAAGCACATCAACAACTTTGATGGTTTTTTTACTACCATCAAATCTAATTTTACCTTTGTTCTTAAATTTAATTATGCCTGCTTTAAGAGCATACAAGGTATCGTCTGCGCCTCTTTTTACATTTTTGCCAGGATAGAATTTAGTGCCACGTTGACGTATGATGACGTTACCAGGATTTACCTTTTGTCCGTCATATAATTTTACGCCTAACCTTTTAGCCGCAGAATCTCTTCCTAACTTAGTCGAACCACCTGATTTAGTATGTGCCATATGTTAATAAATTAAGTATGTCTATAATATCAAAATCAATACATTTTGTCAAAAAAAATCAAAGGTTAATCTTGATTGTCTTGGCTTCGTTATTAACTGTTTCTCTTGTTTTTATTATAGGCGTAGAGGTAGGAGCTAAGGTATTTAAACGTCCACCTTTAATCATTCAAAGCGAGCTTTTGGACCTAAGCACATATGAAGCAGAACCTATTGAAGTGGCAGCAGCTACTTCAGGTATATATGTAGCTAGTAAAAATGGTCAATACTATTATTTACCAGAATGTTCTGGTGTTAGTCGTATTAAAGAAGAAAACAAAGTTTGGTTTCAAACTAAAGAAGAAGCAGAAGCCAAGGGATTTAAACCTTCTACTACTTGCTTTAAATAGATATGAATATATTTGATTTTTTAATTAATTTTGGTTACTTAGGTATCTTTGCCATTGTTTTTACAGAATCTGGTATACCTTTTGGGTTTTTCTTCCCCGGAGACAGTCTTTTAATTACTGCTGGGATTTTAGTAAACAGAGGCATATTTAATTTCTACCTTTTAATGGGTTTGTGTATTTTAGCTGCTATTTTAGGAAATATAGTGGGATATTATTTAGGTAAAAAATGGGGTAGGGGATTATTTGAAAAGAAGAATAATTTTGTTTTTAATCCTAAGAATTTAAAAAGAACAGAGGATTTTTATAATAAATACGGAGATAGGGCTATTTTATTAGCAAGGTTCATACCTGTGATTAGAACTTTCACACCTATTTTTGCTGGTATTGCTAACATGAAATATTCTAAGTTTTTGTTATATACCATTGTCAGCGCTTTTGTTTGGGCAGGGGGATTAATCAGTGCTGGATATTTTCTTGTTCAATTGATACCTAATATAGATCAATACATTCTTTTAGTGGTTGGTATTATTATCGTTTTGTCAGTGGCTCCTTTGATATTTAAGATTTTTAGGAAATAATTTTTTTATTTTAATTTGTAGTAATTATCTTTTTCCCATTTTTAACTATTCTAGCGTTTTTTACAACCTCTCTAGCGTCAGGTGGTATCTCCCTAATAACTTCTTCTAATCTTTTAGCATCAATAGACAATATCTTGTCCCATTTACCCAATGGGATTAATACTGCTTTGATTTTTTCTAAGTTATAAGTTACTGTTTCTTGGTTAACCCTGGAAAGAGAGCCATTGGTACCAAAGAGTTGTTCTAATTTATTGTCTTCACAATATTTATTAATGATATCTTTTAATTCCTTAATACGTTTGACGTTTTTTTCATATTCTATTTTTAAATTTAAATACTCATCAATATATGTGTTAATTTCTGATTTATCATCTTTTTCATATTGGTGTCGCCAAGCAGGACAGATTTTTTTAAATCCGCACCAATTACATAAGGGAGTAGTCCTAGGTTCAAAAGAGCTGTTTTGTATCTCATGAATGATACCAATGACTTGATTTCTGATTTTTTCTAAATCTGCTTCTTGTTTTCTGATTACTAATTTTTCTCCGGGTTTGAGATAGTAAAGAGTTAATCTTAAATCAGAGACATTAATTTTAGGCCAACGTTCTTTTAAACCAATAGCATAAATTGATAGTTGTAGATTGTTTTCTAATTGATCTTTGCTAGGCATTCTTTTACCTGTTTTGTAGTCTATTATTTCAAAAGTACCATCAGAAAGTTTGTCTATGCGATCTATTATCCCAGACAAGATATGTTTACCGCCTGTTTCATTAGGTGTTTCATCTAAAACAGCTTCAAAGCGGCTTTCTAAGTCCATAATAATGAGATTTTGATCTGCGTTAGCCTCATAATACCTTTTTAACATATCTATGCCGCTATTAAGATATTCTTTCTCTGTTTTTTCGTCTTCCCATTTAAATATTTTTTTATCAGACCAATGTTCCTGATAATATGCTAACAGGTTTTCAAGGGTAGGGAAGTGAGGGTCGTTTTTGTAAAACCAATGTAAAACTTCATGGATGTAGGAACCAAAAACAGCCTCTTTGGATTTAGGTTCTTTGATTTTGTCTATCTCTGAAAATTTATATTTTTGAGGACAGTTTTGAAAACACTCTAAAGAAGAGTATGAGATACGCATATTTATTTTTTTGGGTCCAACGTCATAGAATTTTTTTTGGACCAACGAAATGTCAATTTGATTTAATTGTATCATTGTTTAATTTATCTTACAATTGACCAAATCCTATTTATGTGTTATGTTATTAATAAGAACTTTAACAAAAAAAGGAGGAGTAAAGATGAAGAGTTGGGTCTGGCTGTTGTTGGGACTACCAATCGCAGGATTGGTGATCTTAATTGGCTGGCTGTGGGTGCCAGCAATTATCCTAACCGGGAAGATTTTTTTCCTGGTGGAAATAGTCTTTGCAATGATTCTTGTCATTGTAAAGTTGGTATTTAAAGGGGATAGATCTTTTTGGGAGAAGATATCCCTTGGATTATATCTAGCATTATGCATTGCTGGCGTAGGCGTGGGCATTGTAGCGGTAAGCTACGTGCTTTATGTAGTCGCTTTCGTTGGCTACGCCATAATAAGCGTGATGCTAGTTCTAGCATTTATGAAACTTATCAAATAAGTATTTAAGGAGGGTAAAAAATACCCTCCTTTTTTTATTTTTGACTTTAGATATTTTTTATGTTATTAATATTTAAGTTAGGGGTGATTTTTAGCCCATAGTACATTAAAAATTGGAGGTGGAGCAGATGAGTAAAGTAAATGTTGTAATAGCCATATTATTGGTGGCTACGTTGGTTTTTTTTGTAATTGTAAGGCCAATCTATAACAGGGATCATGTGGGATTGGCTGAGGAGCAGAATCTTAATCAAAGAATTATAAGGCTTCATGATTCAAATTTAAAGCCATATTATTCTTCCGGGGATCATATAACTAGGGGAGAGTTAGCGGCTATGATTTATTCGATGGCACCCTCTTTGATGGAAACATCTGAAAATAATCAGTTTGTTGATACCAAGTCTCATTGGGCTGAGAAATATATTAACGGAGTGGCTAGTAAATATTTAATGTTAGGCTACTCTAATAATACTTTCAAACCCAACACATTAGTCACAATTGGCGATGTGTTATGGACTTTGAGAGGTTTAATGGATTACTCTGGTTTAAGGCCATTAACTTTAAGCATAGAGTTGATCCAATTTGGACCGATTATAGATTTATATACGAAAACAATAAGTCTTAAGCAGGCTTTGCCCTTGTTAGTTACAAGGGAAGCTTTCGTTAGGGCTTATGCCGATTTTCGTTTTGTCGCCCTTGTATTAGAGAGGGCAAAGTTGGTAGAAATACCTACACCGTAAAAAGTTTAGGAGAACGCAATGCGTTCTCCTTTTTTAATAGGGAAGTGGCTTAAACACTATATACGGTACGTCGCACAATATATCTTTTGCGACGTATAGTCTATCTAACATACAAAGTAACGATTTGAATGATCCAGGATATCCCATTTCCAAACCATTGTCCTATCGTTCTTAAAATATTAATAAAATAATTCCAGATAGGACCAGATAGATACTGCTCTATTATTTGGCTTAACCAAATTATTAAATTAATAATTTTATCAAACCAAAAATGAATCATATATACCTATCTTAATATCTTTTTAGCTTCCTGGAGGCGTTTTAAGCTTAATTCTTTGCCTATCAGCTCTAATATCTCATATGGTCCAGCTGAATCTTTTTTACCTGATAAAGCCACTCTTAAAGGCCATAAAATTAAACCTCTGTTTTTTTGATATATTTGATTTTCTGAAATACAACGATCAAATATGATTTGAATAAATTCAGATTTGAAATTACCCTCTTCTATTTCAGACACAATATCAATACATTTGTCAATAGCAAGAGCAGTATCGTTTAATAGAGCATCTTTCCAGTTTAACAAATTAGGTTCGTAAGATATTTTTTCTTGGAAAAGATAATTATCAAATTCTAGAAAATCAGAAAGTTTTTTAATTCTTTTTGTTTCTATCTGTGACAGACGAATAAACCAAGATTCATTTATTTTTAAATTATTGTCTTTGATTGAATATTGGTCAGTCCCCTGTTTTGTGATTACTTTGTTTTCTAAAAGAAAATCAATAATAATTTTTGACATCTCTTCTGGAGATTTTTTTTGAAGATAATGATTATTAAAAAAATCTAATTTTTGGATATTAAAGATAGCAGGACTTTTTAAGAGACGTTCTACGGTAAATTGATCTATCAATTGTTCTAAAGAGAATATTTCTTGATCTCCGGAGGGGTGCCAGCCCATCAATGCTATAAAATTAATTAAAGCTTCGGGAAGATATCCAACTTGTTTGTATGAAGCTATTGATGTTGAACCGTGTCTTTTGCTTAATCTTGTTTTGTCTGGACCTAAAATTGTGGATATATGGGCATAGGTTGCTGGCGTGATATCTAAAGCTTCTGCTATCACTATTTGTTTAGGAGTATTGGAAATATGGTCATCTCCTCTAATAACATGGGTAATTTTCATTAGATAGTCATCTATTACTACAGCAAAATTATATAAAGGTTCGTTTATGTTTTTTGCAATAATAATATCACCAAAAAGTGAGGTATCAAATTTTAAATGACCACGAACAAGATCATTAATTTCAATAATTTTATTAGGCATTCTAAATCTAATAACAGCTGATTTATTTTCTAACAGTTTTTGTTTTATTTCTTCAATATCAAAATGATCACAATGACCAGAATATTTTGGGATTAAACCTCTTGAAGCCATATCTTGATATTGGGCTTCTAATTCTTCTTCTGTGCAAAAACAATAATATGCCTTATCTTCGTCTAAAAGTTTTTGAAGATATTGTTTATAGATATCTAATCTTTGAGATTGTTTGTAAGGACCATATTGGCCTTCTTTTTCAGGACCTTCATCCCAATCTATACCTAACCATTTTAAATTTTCAATAATATCTTTTTCAAATTCTAAAGTTGATCTTTCTACATCAGTATCTTCAATGCGTAAAACAAAGGTACCTTTGTAATGTTTGGCAAAAAGGTAATTAAACAGTGTGGTGCGTACAGAACCAATATGCAAAAAACCCGTAGGGCTAGGAGCCATTCTGACACGGGTATTTTCAAAATTGTTTTTTTGTAATCCTGCTTCCATTTTTTTTATAAAATCATATTTAAAATTTCTTGGGAGATTTGTTTGGCTGCATCTGGTTTAGCAAAGGTTAAAGCAGCTTCTGACATTTCTTTTAATTTTTTTTCATCAGATATGGTGTTTAATATCAATTCACTTAAGATATGTTGAGTTAAATTATTGCTTTCTATTATCAACGCTGCTCCATTTTGAGAATATTCGTAAGCGTTTTTAGTTTGATGATCTTGGCTAGCCCAAGGTAAAGGGATTAAAATGGAAGGCTTACCTAAGGCTGCTAATTCAAAGATAGCACCGCTACCAGCTCTGCTAACAATAATATCAGCTGCCCAAAGATTGATTTTTAATGATTTATTAGGTTCTTGTATGGTATCTTCTAAAAAAGGTATAATTCTATAATCGTGAGTGAGAACATCATTTTTAATAATTTCTTGAAAAATGATTTTTGCTTCTTGGGATACAGAGACAAAGTTATTCTGTCCTGTTTGATGTATGACATATGCATTTTCAATCAAATCAGGCAAAATATCAAGGATGATATCATTAATGGTTTGGGCACCTTGAGAACCACCTAAAATTAAGATAATGGGTTTTTCTCCTAAGCCTAAAAGATCTTTAGCTTGTTTTTTATCCATTTGTGTCAACAAATCAGATCTAATGGGATTACCTACTAACAAAGTTTTTTTAGCAGGAAAAAATGAAGCAGTGTTTTTAAAAGAAACAAAAATCTTTTGTGACATTTTAGAGGTGATAATATTAGCTAACCCTGGAATGCTGTCTGATTCGTGTATAGCCTTGGGTATGAGATACAAACTAGCTGCTAACATAACAGGCAAACTACCGTGACCTCCTTTAGAAATAATAAAATCAGGCATGAAAAAAAATAAATGCCACAATGATTGAAAAATTCCTACAATCATTTTAAAAAAATCACCAAAGTTTTTTAAAATATCTAAAGGATTAAAAGATCTTCTTAATTTCCCGGTTAAGATATTTTTGCTGTTAAGCCCTGCTTGATTAATAAACCTATTTGTAAAATCATTAGGTCCTAAATACAAAGTTTTAAGATCAAGATTTTTTTCTTTAGCTAATTTTACCATTTCTTGATAAATAGCAATGAGGGGAAAAGTATGTCCCCCACTCCCTCCAGCTGTAAAAATTATTCTGATTTCTTTGTTTTTTAAATGTAACATATTAATTTTGTTTGGAAATATTAGCTAAAATACCTAAAGATCCAATGGTAACCATTAAAGCAGTACCTCCTGAAGAGAAAAATGGTAAAGGCAATCCCATCATGGGAATGGCTCCACAAGATACCCCTATATTAACAAAAGCTTGCCAAACAATCCAGGTGGTAAGCCCTATTGCTAAGTATTTGCCAAAATCGTCAGGTGCACCTTTAGCTACCTGAAATCCTGCTAAAAGGAACAAAAAGAAGAGTAAAATGATACCTATCACCCCTATAAAGCCTAATTCTTCTGCTACAATGGCAAAAATGGAGTCAGAAGAGCTTTCTGGGACATAGCTGTGCTTTTGGACAGATTTGCCAAATCCTAAGCCCCAGAGCCCTCCAGACCCTATACTAATCAAGGATTGACCCATTTGTGTTTGGTCGCCAGGCGGACGGAGATATGATTGAATACGATCTTTACGATATTGTCCTGGCATAAATGTGATTAGAAGTGCTATTACAATAGCTCCAATAGCAAAGATGGTAAAGATTTGATTAAACCGTACACCAGAAGCAATAGCCATGACTAAAGCTGTACCTCCGAGAATAACCAAAGGACTAGTTGATGGTTGAAGAGCAATAGGTATGGAAATAAGACCAAAGAGGATTAAGAATGGGAAAGTAGTTTTTTTAAAATTTTTAATTTCATCTTTGCTTTTTGAGCTTAACCAAGAAGCTAAGAATAGGATAAAAGTGATTTTTAGAAATTCAGAAGGTTGAAAAGAAAAATTACCAATAGCTATCCAACGGGCAGCAGTTGCGTTAGCAATTTGTAAGAAAGGAACAAAACATAAAAGTAGTAAAACAAAATTAATTATTAAAGCAATAAGAGCAAATTTTTTTAATTTTCTGTAATCTAGTATGTAGTAAAAAAGTAGGAAAAGAAATAATCCAGGTAAGACACCTAAGATAATTTGATTTTTTAAATCAAAATACACATCGTTATGTATCTGCTGGCTGTTAACACCAGAAACGTTTGCTAAAAAAGCTAAACCTAAAAGCAATAGGATCAAGGCAAGAGCTAACAAAATATAATTAGGTTGTTTTCTATTCATACATAGATTATACAATAAAGTATTAGTTGCTACAAACATATAAAATTTGATATGATATAAACATGAAGAAATTTTTGATTATTCTTGTCGTTTTATCTTTAATCTCTTACTTGGGGTATAATTTTTGGCAATCTAAACAAAACCAAAATCATTTTGGGTATTTGACTGTTAAGAGTTTAACCCAAGGAGCAAATATTTTTGTGATTGAGATAGATAAACAATGTACTGGTCAATGTGAATTAAAAATAGCACCAGGATTTTATAATATTATGGTTTCCAATGAAGGATACCAAGATTGGCAAAATAAAGTTGAGGTAAAAGAAAATCAACGTTTGGAAATCTCTGATATACGTTTAATCCCCTACTCTTCTAAAATGGAAGCTTTGATTTCTGGTAAAATTGTTAACTATCTTTTATTACCTAACAAAAATCAGATAGTATATATTTTACAAAATAATTTAAAAAGTTTTGAGGTATATGTATATAATCGTTTGGATAAATCTAACAAATCTTTGTTAAAACTTGAATCTGAACCTATTATAGAAAAAGCTTCCAGCGACTCTTCAGATTTGATTTTTAAATTACCTAAAGGTGCTCTTTTCAATAATATAAAATTAAAAACAGATAATTGGTTTGTTTTAGGTGTTAATAAATCTTTAACTAACAATTATATAGACATCAATGTTAAATTTAAAAAAATTCTCACTACTTTAAAAAATTCTGTAATAGAACAAGTAATTTGGCAGCCTTCAAGTAATCAAAGGTTGGCTATTAAAACTGAAAAAGAAATATATCTCTTAGATATGATTGAAAATGAAGTTTTCCCAGTAGCCAAAGACGTTGGTTCATATATTTTTTCAGACGAAAGCTTCATATATTTCCTTAATATTAGTGGTTTGATCAAAAGATACAATCCGGCTTTAAATGAATTAATCACTGTGTCATCTTCGTCTTTACCTTTTAAAGAAATCAAAGATTTAAGATTGTTTAATATCATATCTAAGAACAAAATGATTTTGATATATCAAAATGAAAGTCTTGCTTGGGTATATGCTGATAGCAAGATGCAACCGTTAACAACTTCCATCTCTTTTGCAAAAACAGGTACAGGCTCTGATGTTTTTTTACTTTTTAAATCATTAGAAATGGAAAGGTACCCTGCTAAACAAGTTATTTCAAAAGAAAATATCAAAGATGCTTGGTTAACAGACAAAGATCAATGGGTAATATTTTTAAATAACAAAATTACATATTTTGATCCTAGGAATGATAGCTACATGGATATTTTAGAATACAAAGAAGAAAATCACCCTCAGTTTGATGCTGATTTAAATTATTTGTATTTTTTAGATGAAGAGGGTTTAAAAAGAATCAGTTTGTAAGAATCAAAAAACCGCATATGCGGTTTTTCTCTTTTACCTTTTTTGCCACTGAGGAGCGCGTCTAGCTTTCTTCAAACCATATTTCTTTCTTTCTACTTTACGGGCGTCTCTTGTTAGATATCCATAAGTTTTTAAAATTTTTCTTAAATTAGGATCTGAGACAACAAGAGCCCTACTAATACCTAATTTAATGGCATCAGCTTGACCATTGATACCACCACCTTTTACTTTGATAGAAGTTTGAAATTGATTTTCTGTTTGGGTTTTAACAAATGGGCTTAAAACAGTATCTTGAAGATTCTTTAAAGAAAAATACTTATTAAGTGTTAAATCATTAACAGTTAAGCCCTTGCTATGAGGGAAAAGTCTTACTCTGGCTACAGAAGTTTTACGTCTACCAACAGCTTCAAAATATCTGCTGGGTTTTTCTTCAACTTCGTCTACTACTTTTTTTACTGGTAAAACAATCTTTTTAGGCATGAATTTATTTGATAATTAATCTTTTAATTCTTAAGGCTCGCAACTTATTCTTTGGTAGCATACCGTAAACTGCTTTTCTCAAAACTAATTTCGGATTGCGTTCCCACAAATGTTTTAATGTTTCTTCTTTCAAATGACCGATATATCCAGTATGGTGATAATATATTTTGGATAGAGGCTTAGTGCCTTTAAAAACTAATTGTTTTAAATTGATAACAGTGACAATAGACTCTCCTGCTAAATTAGGTTTAAAACTAGCGGTATGTTTACCTTGTAAAATCATGGAGATTTGGGAAGCCAAACGTCCGGCACTTTGACCTTGAGCATCTAAGGTAATATATTTTTTTTCTTTTGATATGGCCATGTTGTTTTGTTATTTAATCAATTCAATATATGCCATGGGGGCGGCATCATTAAGTCTTGGTTTAGCTAATTTGATAATACGGGTATATCCCCCTGGTTTAGTTAAATAAAGTGGAGCTAATTGGTAATAGAGTTTTTGAGCTGCTTTTTCAGGTAGCTTAGCTAAGAGAGCCCTAAAACACGAAAGATTTTGTTTTTTAGATAAAGTAATTAATTTTTCTGTGGTTCTTTGCGTTTCTTTAGCTTTAATCAAAGTAGTTTTGATTTTTTCTTTTAAGATAAGCTGAGCTGACAATTGTTTCAGTAAAGCTTTGCGTTGATCTGTTTTCCTATGGAATTTTTTTCCTTTCTTTAAATGTTTCATTTAATCTTGTATGTTAATCTTTAAGCGTATATCCTAATTTTTTAATTTTAGAGATAACTTCTTTTAATGATTTATCACCTAAACCTTCTAATTCACCTAAACCTTCTTCAGAATATCTTAAAATTCCAGCTAATGTTTTAATGCTATTTTTTAAAAGAGCATTTTCTGTTCTGTTAGAAAATTTCATTTCTTCTACTTTGATTTCTTTAGGATCATCATTAGCATCGTCTTTGTCTGCTACTAACCATTCTTCTGATTCTGTATTTTTTTCTTTTGTTTCAATGGGTGTAGACCATTGGGACAATAATTCAAAATGTGTTTTTAAAATATTGACGCTTTCGTTAAAAGCTTCTAAAGGTGAAGTGGTACCATCAGTTTCAATATCAAAAGTTAATTTATTAAAATCTACTCTCTTACCTACGCGCATATCTTCTACAAAAAAATTCACTTTTTTAACAGGAGAATAAATAGCATCTAAAACCATGAAACCAATGGGCATGTTTTCTTCTTTGTGTTCTTCAGCCGGAGAATATCCAATGCCTTTTTCTACAATTAATTCTGCTTCCCATTCACCTTTTTTGTCAGTTAAAGTAGCAATATGAGCATCTAAGTTGAATATTTCTACTTGGCTGTTTTTTTCAATGTCTTTTGCTGTGATTTCTCTTTCACCTTTAACTTTAATATGTAATTTTTGAGGTTCATCGCTAAAACATTTTAATCTGATTTTTTTCAAATTAAGCATGATATCTAAGGTATCTTCTAAAACATATTCTTGGGTAGAAAATTCGTGTTGGATCCCTTGAATTTTAAATGAAGTGATAGCTGCACCTTGCAAGGAAGACAAAAGCACGCGACGTAATGAATTACCTAAAGTTACCCCATATCCTGGGTATAGACCTTTGATTTCAATAGTAGCGTTTTGTCCTTTTTCCTCAATTATTTGAGGGTTGGAAGGTAAAGTAATCATATATGTTTTTGTTTGTTAACTTTTAACGGCTATAAAACTCTACGATGAGAGAAAAATTAAAGGGTAAGCTTAATTCTTGAAGATCGGGCTCACCAACAAGTTGAATGGTGAGATTAGATAAATCTACTTTTAACCATGCTGGTGTTTGATGTTTTTCTAATTTTTCTTTGAGATTATTGAAAATTGGTTTTTTCAAACTGAGAGCAGACAATGCAATAATATCATTTATTTTAATTTCCGAAGAAGGAACATCATGGCGTTTACCATTAAGTGAAAAATGACCATGAGTAGTTAATTGTCTAGCCGCTGTATGAGAAGAAGCAAATCCAGAGGCGAGAATGACACTGTCTAATCTCTGCTCTAACCTTTTAGCTAAGTTCTCAGGTGTAGATCCTCTTTTTTTAGTAGCTTCTTTGTAATATTTTTTTAATTGTCTTTCAGTAATACCGTAATATAATTTTACCTTTTGTTTTTCAGATAGCTGACGACCAAATTCACTTTTGTTTTTAGGTCTGCGACCCTGAGTTTTACCTCCGCGTTTTAATAAGTTTGCTTTGATTTTAATCAAAGGACATTTTGGTGAATAACAACGCTCTCCCTTAAGAAAGAGTTTTTCGTTTATTTTTCTACATTTTTTACATTTAATATCTAAAATCATTTTAATATATTTTAAACTCTTCTAACTTTAGGTGGTTTTGGTCCGTTATGAGGAACCGGAGTAACATCTTTAATCATTTTAATATCCAAACCATGGGTAGAAAGTGAACGAATAGATGATTCCCTACCTCCGCCTACGCCTTTAACATATACTTCTACTTCTTTTAAACCATTTTTTTCTATCTTTTCGATTAAAGCTTCTGCTACCTTAGAAGCAGCAAAAGGAGTAGCTTTTTTAGGACCTTTAAAACCTAATGATCCAGCAGAAGTCCAAGCTAAAACTTTGCCATACATATCAGTGGCAGTCATGATGGTATTATTGTAAGAAGCGCTAATGTAGATGCAACCTTTTTCTACGCGTTTTTTAGAGCTAACCTTAGATTCAACTTTTTTAATAGTTTCATCTACGGTGTCTGCTTCTTTAATAATTTCTTCTTCAGTTTTACTAGCTATACGAGTTTTTCCCATATTATATTTTATGTTTTTTCAGATGATTTCTTTTTACCAGAACCTACTGTTTTACGGACATTGCCTCTAACAGTGCGAGTATTGGTTTTAGTATGTTGACCTCTGGTTGGTAATTTTCTAATGTGACGAGTACCACGATATGATCCAATGTTAACTAATCTTTTAATATTACCCCTGACTTCTCTACGCAAATCATCTTCTACACGATAGGTTTTTTCAATAATTTCTCTGAGTTTAGCAGTTTGTTCGCTGGTAAGATTTTTAATTTTAATATGTGGGTCAAGATTAGCTTTTTTTAAAATAGTTAAAGCTAAGGGTCTACCAATACCGTAAAGGTAGCTTAAAGCAATGTCTAAGTTTTTGTTATCTGGTAATGTAGTGCTAGATATACGAAACATATGTATAAATATTTTATAATAAATTAACCCTGTCTTTGTTTATGTTTTGGGTTTGTGCAAATGATATATACCCGTTTTTTGCGTCTTACTGACTTGCAATTGCGGCATATTTTTTTTACTGAAGAACTAACATGCATATAATTTTTATCTAGTTATTTGAGCCTATAAACAATACGCCCCCTGTTTTGGTCGTATGGGGAAAGTTCTATTAAAACCCGATCGCCGGGTAGGATTTTTATGTAATGAAGTCTTAGTTTACCAGCCAAATAGACTAATATTTCTCTACCATCAGCCAGTCTGACTTTAAAGGTAGTACTGGGTAAAGCTTCAATAATGGTTCCTTCCACTTTGAGCTCTTCGTTTTGGTTTTTCATAACAACTTGAGTATTCTAATAAAAAAATATGATTTAGTCAACTACGATAGAGATTCTATTGGTATTTTGAGGTATACGGCTATTCCAGGCTGGCCAGAGGTTAATTTGGGCTTTGTCTATATAGCTGTTACTTTGTATTAATTTCATTGCTTCTGGGACTGATTTATTGTTTAATTCTTTTTTAAATTCCGTATCATCTATCTCGTAATGGGTACGAAAATCAGCTAAAATTTTAACAGAGATAGTCCCCTTGTCAAAATCAGCCTTGATGTTTTGATAATTGATTTCTGGTTCTTGGTAAAAATTAGTACCAGCAATTAATGTTGGTTTTAAGGTTTCTTTAATGATTGTTATTAGAGCTGCTTCTGAAAAAACGATAACTTTTGTTTGTCCCCCTAAAGTAACATTAAATTTATCTTTGGTATCCCCAGCTTTAGCATCTATTTGTATATTGTCTATCTTAACAATCTTAGCTGAATCTAACAATTTAAATCCTTGAGGTATTTTTGTTGTTTGATCATTATCAAAAAGAGTAAATAATTTATCTCCTAAAACTTTTTCTGCGTTTTTTAGATCTTCAGCAGTAACATATTTAGATTCTAAAGCTCCACCTCCAGTAAAAGCTTTTTCTGATACGGCATAGAATTTTTCATACTTAGGTGAACCTTGGAAACCTGGAATTTGAAATTTGCTAGCCCCTATATTATATTCAGCTCCTGCTTTTTCAGCTGTAACAGTAGCGATGATAGCGCTAGGTTCTAATTTACCATCTTTGGTAATAGCGCCAGGTACTATTGTTCTTGAATCTAAGCGAAAAACAAGTCCCTTTTCAGATATAAATCTAGTAGTGGCTACTAGAATTTGTGGTAAAGCATTGTAATTATTGTAAATGGTAATTGTACCTTTGGCTTTAGCCCCATTTTGACTTTTACCTGTAGCTGCAAATTCTCCAGATTGGCTCTCTTTGAAAACTAGAAGTTGAGCTGGTAAAACCTTACGTTCAGCGTCAGGCTTGCTAACAGAGGTATCCATTAAAACCAAACTATCAAAAGTAATGATATCTTTTTTAGTTTGAATGGTAACAGTTGCTTTGGGCATGATCTTAAATCCTACATACCAAAGTATGGCACCAATCATTAAAGTTGCTAGGAAAATAAAGATATAATTAATTTTTCTTTCTGGCTTGTATGATTCTTTTTTTGTTTTATTTTTATTAAATTTAAAAGGCTGATATTTTGTATATCTTTCTGGCTCAACATCTTTGATTTGTTTAATCTGGGTTTGGCTTTCAGTTTCTTCTATATCATATGCCTGGGCTTCAATTTCTTGATCTTCAGAAACATCACGATATGAGATTGTTTTTTGACTAATACTAACTTCTTGCTCATCTTCCCATTTTTGTTTTTCTTCTACCTCATCTTCGGGTTCTTCTTCGGGTGGGAAAAAAGCAGGCGGATAGATATCTATCATTTTTTTAAAAGCCTCAGGTCCTGAGGGTAATTCAACTTTCTTTTTGCGGGGATGTTTTTTTTCTGCCATATTTTTTAAAACAAACTTTTGATTAATATATCTTAATGATAGTATATTAAAAGAAAAAAGTAAATTAAAATCAAAAAGAAATAGTTGCCTTAATCCTCCTGATTCCATTAGAGACTGCTTCTTCCTTAATAATTTTAAAATTTCCAATTAATTCAGTGTTTGAAACATGGGGACCAGCGCAGATTTCTTTTGAAAAATACCCTAATTTTTCTTCAGGATCTAAAATGGTATAAACTTTGACTATATCATCGTATTTAGATTGAAAAACACCCATGGCTCCTTGCGCTAACGCTTGATTTAAATCCATTTCAGACATTGATATTGTAAGATTTTTTTTGATTTTTAAGTTAATTAAATCTTCTATCTCTTTTATCTGTTTCAAGGTTAATTTATCAGAATGAGAAAAATCAAAACGTAATCTCTCGCTGGTAATGTTAGACCCTTTTTGAAAAACATGGGTACCTAATATTTTTCTTAAAGCAGCTAAAAGCAAATGGGTAGCAGTATGATATTTTATGGTATTTGATTCATTATCCGCTAATCCACTTTTAAATTTACCTAAGCTATTATTACGACTTAATTCTTGATGTTTGGTAAATTCAATTTGAAAAGCTTTAGAAAAATCTTCAAAATTGATAGACTTTAAAGACAATTCTTCAAAGCTTAATTCTGGAGGCAAACCAAAACTTTCAAAAAAATAAAAAGCTTTTTTACCATAATCAGAATCTGTCAAATCATCAGATTGCTCAAGCGAGAATTTTTCTAATTCTTTTAAACCTTTTTCTAAGGTATGACCAAATTTTGTTTCTTCTTGTTTTAATTGATCAAAAATATATGTTTTTTGGGTTTCTAATTCCGGATATATGTCTTTATAAATATCAATGACTGTTTGAGCTGTTTTTAAAATAATAGTATCTTGATTGTTTAAAAAACGACAATAGCGTATGGCTCTACGAACAAGACGGCGTAATACATATCCCCTATCTAAATTACTGGGAGCAATGTTTTCTGATAGCATAAACACAGCTGTTTTGATATGATCAGCAATAATTCTAAATGATTTAATATTCTTATCTGCATATGGCAAACCACTAGTTTCTGAAATTTGTTTAATGATTGGTTGGAAAACATCTATTTCATAGACATTGTCAAAATTATTTAAAATAGCCAAGGTTCTTTCTAACCCCATACCAGTATCTACGTTTCTTTGTTCTAAAGGTTCATAGCTATCAGATATGGTTTTATTGTAAGCCATAAAAACATTGTTCCAGATTTCTACCCATTTAGGATTATTAATATCGTCACTAGGGATATCAGAGCCTGTCCAATAAAAAATTTCTGTATCAGGTCCGCAAGGCCCAGTTTCACCAGCTGGTCCCCACCAATTATTTTCTCTAGGTAAAAAATGTATTCTATCTAAAGGTATACCTAAATCTTGCCAATACTTAGCTGATTCAATATCTTTTGATATATTTTTTTCACCAGCAAAACAAGTAACAGCTAACTTAGAAGGTGATATTTTTAAATTTTGGGTAAGAAATTCGTAGCTCCAAGAAATGCTTTCTTTTTTCCAATAATCTCCCAAAGACCAATTACCCAACATTTCAAAAAAAGTTAGATGCGTGTCATCACCCACTGAATCTATATCTTTAGTACGAACACATTTTTGACAGCTAACCAATCTTAATCCTTGAGCATGTTTTTGCCCTAAAAGATATGGTACCAGTGGTTGCATGCCAGCTGTGTTAAAAAGCACGGTAGAATCATTTTCAGGAACAAGCGAAGCTGAAGGCAGAAGAGCATGCCCTTTTTCTTGAAAAAACTTTAAAAATTCTTTTCTTAATTTGTTTGATTTCATGTTTTTAGATGATAATGCCTCCACCTAATATTTTATTTTTTTGATAGAAAACAGCTGATTGACCAGAAACAGCTCTAGGTATTTTTTTTGATAAAGTCACTAATATCTCATTTTTGTTTTTCTGTAGATATGCTTTTGATACTACTCCATGATATCTGGTTTGCACCATAAGGTAAAGGGGCATCTTAGGTGCAATACCTGATATCCAGTTTATATTATTAATTTTAAATTTTGTTTGAAAAAGCAAGGGATCATTTTTTTTACCAGCTATAATGATTTTTTTGTTTAAATCTTTTTTAACAGCATAATATGGTCCATTGCCACCGATAGGTAATCTTTGCCCTAGGGTATAGGAATATATATTTTTGATTTCCCCTAATTTATTGTTATCACTGTCTAAAATTAATCCTTTAGTATTACTTTTAATGTTATTCTTTAAAAATGGTTCTACCCCAATATTTTTTAAAAAACAGATTTCTTGACTCTCATTTTTTTCAGCTACAGGTAATTGATATTTGCGAGCTAATTGTCTAACTTGTTCTTTAGTGTATATACCTAATGGAAACAAGGTATGTTTTAAGATGTTTTGGTTTAATCTGTAAAGAAAATATATCTGATCTTTGTTTTTGTCATCACCACTTAGTAAAGTATATATATTTTTTTGTTTTTTGATATTAACGTAGTGACCTGTAGCAATCATATCAATCTTTAAAACCAAAGCTTTTTTTAAGAGCAAAGCAAATTTTACTTTTTCATTACAGATAACACAAGGGTTAGGAGTTAACCCTTTTTGATATGCTTTCAAAAAAGGAATAATGATTTCTTTTTTAAATATTTTTTTAAAATCGCAGACTTGAAAAGGAATCCCTAATTTTTTACAGACTTTTAAAGCATCGATATGTCCATCTGATTTATTTGAAAATTTAAAATATATGCCAGTAACAGAATATCCTTGTTTTTTTAACAAACAAGCCGTGACAGCAGAATCTACACCCCCGGACAAGGCTACTAAAACTTTTTTATGGATTGATGTTTTGATCTTCTTCAACATCCTTTTTTCCTAGAGTTTTATTTAAAGCTTGGCTGATAGCAGAAGAAAGTGCTTCTTCGTTAACAAGCGTAGTTTTGTTAGGTTTATTCTTTGGTAAATTAGATTTAGGTTTTTTCATCTCAGAATCAACTCTAGGAACAAGGGTAGGAGGTATTACTTCCCCGCTTTTTATCTTTTCCAAGCAAGCCTTACAATAAACAGGTCTTTGATTGTCTGGTTTAAAAGGTACTTCTGTTTGTTGATGACAAAGATTACAGGTAGCTGGGTAAAAATCAATTTTCTTACCTGAATTCTTTTCTGGTGTTGGACCAAAATCTAAAGCAGCCCAATGCCCTATCTCTAATTTAACTTCTTCTGCTGATCTGCTGAATTTTTGTCTGCAAAGATCAATAATCTCATCTCGAGAAGATGTTGTTTCTGGCGCGATGGGAGGGATATTCATGGCAGTAAAAGGCTTAGAAGGAAAACCATCAATCATGAGTCTTAAACAAAAATTGTAATTAGGCATACTTACTAAATCTTGAGCTGTAAAATTAGGAGCAAATTCTTGTTCTAAAAATTCAGCATCTTCGGAAAAAATACGATATACTGCTAAGGTGCCTACGTTGCCGAAAACAGCATCACGTACTACCTCATTTAATTGAGTGATATATTGATGGGCTAAAATTAAATTTAAACGATATTTTCTTGCTTCAGAAAGAATGCTAGCAAAAGATTCTGTGGAAAAACTTTGAAATTCGTCTACGTATAAATAAAAATCTTTTCTTTCGTTTTCCGGTATGTCTACCCTGCTCATGGCAGCTTGTTGTAATTTGGTAATGATCAAAGCTCCTAAAAGCGCAGAATTATCTTCTCCGATAAGTCCTTTGGAAAGATTAACAATTAAAATTTTACCTTCATCCATGATAGCACGCATGTCTATCTTTGATTCTTTTTGTCCGATGATATTTCTGATCAGTGGATTAGAAGTAAATTGTCCAGCCTTGTTTTGAATAGGGGCAATAGCTTCGCTAGCATACCTTTCATTGTATTTAGCAAACTCAACAGTCCAAAAAGCTTTGATGATGGGGTCATTGATATGTTTGATTACTTCTTGGCGGTAAGCAGAATCTGAAAGCATGCGATTGATGCCTAGTAGTGTAGAACCAGGATATTCTAAAAGCGCCATTAAAGTATTATTTAAAATATATTCCATCCTAGAGGACCAAACATCTGGCCAAGTTTTTTTAAAAACACCCATCAATCCTGATGCTATCAAATATCTTATTTCCGGAGGTACATCTTCTATCACATTAAAAGCTACAGGCCAATTAAGGTCAGCGGGATTAATATATACAACATCATTAATTCTGCTGGGAGGAATATAATTTAACATCTTGTCAGCAAATTCACCGTGGGGATCAATGATGGCTAAACCTTCTCCATTTGTAATATCAGTTTTAACCATGTTTTCCATCAAAGTGGTTTTACCAGTACCAGTTTGTCCGATGATGTAAAAATGCCTTCTGCGGTCATCTCTTCTGATGCCAAATTGAGTCTGCTGGTTGCGGAAATTAGTTAACCCAAAAATATTAATATCTCTATCCATATGTTTTTTATGCTATTGGTAAATTAGGTGGAGGCGAGCTTTTGTAGCTACCAATACGACCCAAATTAGGTGCTTCCACTTCTTTAATGGGAAAATGATATATCGAAGCTAATTCTTCAATATTTAAAACAGAATATACAGTGGGAAATTCCCTTTCTCTGTATCTTCTGTATATTCTAGCTTTACGATATAATTCTCTACCTTGCTTGAACCAAAAATCAATACTAGTACCAACCTTACTGTTAGATTTTAGAGCATTGAGATTTTGAGTATTGAATTGTCTAAAAAAAGCATTGATAGGGGGCACATTAGCTTTAGAAAAAAGTTCTTTTTTAGCTGTATATATTACTCGGATACCTGAATGAAAACCAATTTTAGCAATTTTTTCTTCAATACATTGTACAATATCTTTTTCACCAGGAGTAAGAAATTGAGCTCTGGAAGGTAAAGCATCACCTTTTTTCTCTTCACCCCAAATAGGTTCTTGGAAAAAACCTAATAATAAATTACGTAAAAATTCCATTAAGCCTTGGGAAGATGATTTTGCTTTTGGTTTTTCTGGTTTACCTGCTAATTTAGCGATTATCCTGTCTCCTTCTTTTTTCCATTCATCATCAGCTGGTCTGATATGCATTTGAATCCAAATTTGTTCACCGTCTTTTAATCTGCTAAACCATTCAAAAAGATTAGCTAAGGGATCTACTCTTTTTTCATCTTTGATTTCTTCAAAATATGAATACATACGTAAAGGGTAACAACTTTCTTTTTTTAAATAATATTCTGTACCCCAAAGGTTATAATTTTTGTCAGGTAATCTAGGTGGTAAAAAATGTGTGTAATCTTCAGCTTCACTGATTTCTACCTGAGGGTACTGAGCATAGATTTGGGATTCTACCAAATTACGTAATTGTTGGGGTAGTGTGACATAGAAAAAAACACCTTTGTTCCCTATACCTACTAATTCAAAACACATCCATTCTTGGACTTTACCGGTAATATGTTTTTCAATCCAATTAATACCTACTGTCGAGGCATGTAAGCCTGCAAAGATTTGTTCCATGGCTTTAGGCGTTTTGACAATCTCTCTGGGAACTTGCAAACTTAAAGTCACCCATTTCCATTTTAAAACAGTTTTTTTCTCTAAATGGTAATGCCAGATTTCTCTAAAAAGAAAATACAAAAAAGGCGGTAAAATTAACCACCACCATTCATTAAAAAAAGCTCCTATTAAAGCAATACCGTAATTTGGATCTAATGGCAAGGGCATTAAATTAAATAGTCTTTAAAAAATATTTTTTGTTTTTGTCTTTTCCAAAGATAGCTTTATCTTGTAAATTCAAAATAATAGTATTAGATTGAACAATTTTTTGTTTAGCTACTAAAGCAATGATCTCGTCCTTGGATAAAGGTTTTTTTACTTTTTTAAAAATTTCCACAATAACATCTTTAACTGTACCAGGTTTGTATCCCCAATCATTTAAAGCATAGATACCTCTACCAATTAAAACAAACCTAGGATCTTTGATTAATTCATTGTGGATAGTTTGTAATTTAATGCTTTTCAACCACAAATTAGGGCTAGTAGCTCTAGCAATCTCATATTCCCCACCTTCGTTTATCGTGTGAGCTATTTCTGTAAAATGCATAGGTGTTTTTTTGTGTTTCATAATCAGATAGGCTTTGTCTTTGGCACCTTTGGGTTCTATATCCTGCCAATAACGCAAACCATATTCTCCAAATGGGTTAGCAGCAATAATTTTAGATAATTCTAAATAATTATTAATATTATTTTGAGAAATGGTATTGTAATTTTTTTGAGCTAATTTAACAATATCTGACATTTCCATAGCTTTGTTAGCATTGCTTAATTCTTTTTCAATAGCATTTAAAAAATTCAAAGCTTGTTCACTAAGAGAATTTTTTAAAGAAACAATTTCGTAACGATTTTTGCTTTCAGGTAAAAAAGAAAAATCAGGAGAAAGTTTTAATAAAAATAATATGGCGCTAGGATATGTTTGAACGCGGACAGTGTCTTGAATTTTTTTCACAAATTTATCTAAAGGAGCAATGGCACCTTGGGTTTCTAAAAGTTGTTTAGCTGTTTCTGAAAAAACTTTAAAATCAGTACTTTTAGATACGTTAATTTTGACTATTTTTAAGCCATAGACTTCTATTTGTCTGATTCTTTCTCTGGTAATATTATACTTCTGGCCAATAGCTTCCAAAGTTTGAGCTTGGCCATCAGCAAGACCAAAACGTTTTTTTAAGATGTCTTGGGTTCTAGGATTAATACCTGATAAAATTTCTACAAATATATTTTTTAATGGTAATTCTTCTTTTTTCATACGTAAAATATGTCTTTAAGATATATGATATTTTAACATTTAAAAAAATGCAAGTCAAACAAAAAATTGTTTTTATGCTTTTTTCTTTGATCTGTTTTGGTTCCAATCAACCAATAATGAGCTAGCAATGAAAATTGATGAATAGGTACCAATGAAAATACCAAACATCATGGCTAAAACAAAAATTTTAATTGATGGTGGACCCCAGAAATACAAGCCCATTAAAGACAAAATAGCTGTTAATGAAGTGTTGATAGACCTCGCCATGGTGCTGTTAATAGCATCATTAACTACCACAGGTACTTCGGCTTTAACAGATTGAAATCTAAAACTTTCTCTCACCCTATCAAACACTACAATGGTATCATGTACAGAATATCCCATAACAATTAAAATAGATACAATAAAATATGAATTGATTTCTACATTACCAAAATGACCTAAGAAAGCATATAACCCTATCATAGCAATAACATCATGGACCAAAGCTAAAATTGCTAAAGCACCGTAGCGATACGATGGAATACGTAATGATGTTTTTCTAAAAGCGTAACTGATGTATAACAAGATACCCAAACAAACTAAAAATACTGCCCATAGAGCTCTCCTTTTAAGCTCTGCTCCGATAGTAGGACCAATGGAAGAAAAATTCTTGTCTTCTACATTTTGAAATTTTTCTTGTAAGACAGATAACAATTGTTGATGTTCTGCTTCAGTGATAGATCTTAATCGCATAATAACAGATTGACCTCCGGAATAATCAATAACAGCATCATTAATGTTATTGGCTTTTAAGGTTTCTTCTAAAACTGTGTGCTCAGGTGCGCCATTTTTAAAATCAACCTGCCAACGTGTACCTCCTACGAAATCGATACCTGGTTTTAAACCCCAAGCAAAAAAGCTAAACAAACACACCAAGGTTATAGCTATGGACAAACCGTAAAATATTTTACGATGTTTGATAAATTCAAATTTCATATGTGTATTTATTAAATTTTTTCTGTAGTTAAAATTTCTCTTTTCTTGCTAACATTAAACCACCAATGGCCGGCAGATTTGTTAGAAACAAAATTCAATAACAATAATCTACTGATAAAGATGGCTGAGAACATGCTTAAAAGTACACCAATACCTAATGTTAAAGCAAATCCCCTGATCATGCTAGAAGTTAAAAAATACAAAATTGTAACGGAAATAAGAGTACAAATATTAGAGTCTCTGATAGCTGGCCAGGCGCGGGCAAAACCTTCGCCAATAGCGCTAAAATTATTTTTACCTTTTCTGATTTCTTCTTTAGTTCTTTCAAAAATTAAAACATTAGCATCTACGGCCATACCAATAGAAATAGCAAAACCAGCTATACCAGATAAAGTTAAGGTTACTGGTATAGTTTTAAAGATGGCTAAACTGAAAATGGCATAGATTAATAATGCTAAGCTAGCTACTAAACCAGCACCACGATAGTAAAGAATCATGAACAAAGCAACTAATATCAAACCAATGAAAACTGCTTTTACACTTTTTTGTGTGCTTTCAATTCCTAAGCTAGAACCAATAGATTCTTGGCTTAAAAGAGTGATAGGTACTGGTAAAGCACCTTGATTTAATCTCATGGATAATTGTTTGGCTTCGTCAAGCGTAAATTTACCTGAGATTTGTGCTTTACCTCCAGAAATTTCTTCACGTACAACTGGCGTACTAATAGGAGCACCATCTAAATAAATAGCTAAAGGTTTGTTAATATTATTTTTTGTTAATTCTTGAAAAATCTGAGAACCTTGTTCATCAAATTGAATATCAATGATGGGTTCGTTAGTTGTAGAATCAAATTGTACATTGGCAGTTTTAAGATATCTACCATTTAAGCTGGTAGATTTGAAATATGGATCTTGGGACAAGATAGTAATGTCAGGTTCTGGTTTTACAGATTCTGCTTTTTGAAGTTCTAAAATACTTTTAGTTTCTTCATCGGTTCGAGCTTCTTTGAATTCCAAAAAAGGTGTTTCTCCGATGGCAGCAATAGCTTCTTTGATATCAGTGATACCAGCTAACTCTGCAACCAAACGCCATTCATCCCCTACTTTTTCTACAGCGATTCTAGGTTCTTTAGCTCCAAAGAAGTTTACCCTTCTTTCAATAACATCACGCAAACCATCCATGGCATTAGTGTAATTTGAAGGAGCAATATTAATTAAGTCTGCTTTATAAGTTAAAGCTGTACCTCCAATTAAATCTAAACCTAAACTAAAAGGTTTGTTGATAAAATATGGGAAATGGACAATGACACGATTGTATTTTGCTTTTTGACTGTTATTAATTTTAATAGCCAGATTATTCCATGGCGCAGGATACACGTAGAAAACAGCTAAGATGGCTAAAACAAAAATGATAATTGTTGTGAGCCAAGACTTTTTTTTGAGATCTAATTTAAACATATTTTTGTTAATTTTTTTAAATTGTGCCTCCAGCAGGACTCGGACCTGCAACCACTAGCTTAAAAGGCTATTGCTCTACCAATTGAGCTATGGAGGCATAAAAAATATTATACACTTTTAACATATTTTGGCAAGAAATATTTTTTAAAAAATAAAAAAATGCTTAAGCATAATCTATTTTGTCTAAAAAAATAGGAAGGATAATTTTAATCCCTCCTATATTTATTTTTAAACTTTTATTCTCATCCTCCTTATTGCTTTTTTTCTGTTTTGTATCCATCGCTTAGAATATGAGTTCCAAACGATTTCAACAACGATAACGCCCACTAACATCGCCACCCCTGTGTAAAAACCCAACCACATAAATTCCTCTGTCATTCTATAGTCCCTTTCTGTTTAGTAACTTAATTTTAAATAACTAATTCCATTTTTCAGATTACAAACTAAGGTGTTTATAATTTGAAAAATGGAGGGTAAGCCTTAACCGATGAATATTTCTCGGCTCTCGGTTAAAACTTACCCTAAAAAATGGAGGGTAAGCCCTAACCGAGGATATTTCTCGCTCTCGGATAAAACTTACCCAGGTTTATATAACCCTCTATCTTGACACTAAGATCTAGAGGGAAAAGATAATGGGACAGTGTCGCCCAATAATGCTAGGGAGGGACTCCAGATAGGTACGGGGGGATCATAGGCGTCTCCTTTCGCTTCTAGGGTTGCCTATACGCCTAGGGCGAAATAGTCAACCAGAGTTTGATTTCTGGCTGCTATTTAATTACCTATTTCTAAGTAGCTAAATAGCAGTCAGTAATCATTCAAAGCATTTTTAAAGAACTAATCTCAATGTTTCTATTTGTTATTATGCATATTATTAAAGATTTGTCAATAGATGACAAAACATACAAAAAAATGCTACAATGTTTAACAATTAAACACTAACATGCAAAATTGGGAGAAAATTAAAAAAGATCCTAAGCTCATCTCTGTCCAAAAAAAGAGATCTGAGATTAATGATTACATTAGGTCGTTTTTTAAGGTTAGAGGATTCTTAGAAGCTCAAACTCCCATTCTAGTTAAATGTGCTGGGCAAGAACCATATTTAAATCCTTTTCAAACTGAATTTCATGATGAAAAAGGTAAATCTTATTTAGGGTACTTGATTACCTCTCCGGAATATTCTTTAAAAAAAATGCTCTGTGCTGGTTTTGATAAAATTTTTGAGTTAGCTAAAGTTTTTAGATCAGATGAAAGCTTTGGACCATATCACAATCCAGAATTTACCATGTTAGAATGGTATCGTAGTTATTCAAACTATCATCAAATCATGTTAGATTTAGAACAATTGGTTTTTGGAGTTAACAAAAAAATCAATAAATCTAAATATCTTACATATGAGAACAACAAAATTGATTTAAGCTTGCCTTGGCCTAAGATGACTGTCAAACAAGCTTTTAAAAAATACGCTCATTTAGATTTAGATCAATGTAAGAATTTGAAAAATTTTAAAAAATTAGCTATCCAAAAAGATTTTACGATAGACAGTCAAGACAATTGGGATGATGTTTTTTACAAGGTATTTTTAAATGCTATAGAACCTAGATTACCTAAGGATAGACCTATTATCATTTACGAATATCCCCTGCCCCAAGCTTCTTTAGCTAAAAGAAAAAACAAAAAAAGCTTTTACGCTGAAAGGTTTGAAGCATATATTGGCGGTATGGAATTAGCTAATGCTTTTTCAGAATTAACAGATTACAAAGAACAATACAAACGTTTCAAAGAAGAACAAGATGTCAGAGAAAAGTTAAACAAAAAAATCATTCCCATTGACAATGACTTCATTAATGCTTTAAAATCAAAAATGCCTGATTCTGGTGGGATAGCTCTAGGCGTAGATAGATTACAAATGTTAATTTTAAACATTAACGATATCAACGACCTATTAATTTTCCCAGCTAAACAAATCTTTAAATAATTTATATATGATTTCTACTTCAGATTTTACAAAAGGCATGATATTGAATATAGAGGATCAACCTTGGGTGATTGTTGATTTTCAATTTGTCAGTCCCGGCAAAGGTTCAGCTTTTTTCAGAACCAAATTAAAAAACATGAAAACTGAAAAAGTGGTAGAAAGAACTTTTAAATCTGGTGAAAAATTTGAAGAATCAGAGTTAACGTATAAGAAAGCTAGCTATCTTTACAGTGACAGACAAAATTCCGTGTTTTTAATTAAAAATGACAATCAAAGGGTATCTTTACCCATTGATTCGGTTAAAGACAAAGTCATATATCTTAGACAGAACTCAGATATAGATTTATTATACGTAGACGATGAATTATTGAGTTTGAACATACCAAAAAAAGTTTCATTAAAAATTACAGAAGCAGCCCCAGCTATTAAAGGTAATACTTCGGGAGGAGCTTTTAAAACAGTTAAATTAGAAACCGGGTTAGAAGTTAATGTTCCTATTTTTATTAAAGAAGGAGAAGTTATTAGAATAAACACGGAAAGTGGAGAATATGTAGAAAGAGCTAACGAATAACATTAAAAAAGCCATCATAAATCTGATGGTTTTTTTAATTTTTCTTTGTAGATGTTGAACTAGTTGTAGGGGTACTAGTTTCTGTAGGTTCTAATTTGTTTAATTTGATATATGTTTTAAATATTGTTTCTAATTCTTCTTGTGATTTAAGACCGTAATAGACATCATCGTTAATAACTAAAACAGGTAGATTATTTTTTAAATTATAGATGGATTTGATAGTTTCTAAAGGTACTAAAGGCAAAAGATAGTCAAAGGAATATACACGTAAGAAAGGATATTTTTCTCTTAAAGCAGTTAGAATATAACCTTGATCTTCGCAATTCTGACAACTTTTCTTGTCCCCATAGAAATATGCTACAGACACTAAATCCATCTGGCATTCTTTAGCTGCTTTTTTTAATAGCAACCAATGTTTGATTTCTAAGATGGAATAATATTTTTTTAAAATTAAATAGTCAGGATTGTTTTCACCTAAAGAGCTACCTACTGAAGAAAGTTTTAAGGCAATGTCATATAATTCTTTAGCTAAAGTAGACTCATTAAGATTTTTACAAGGTACTTGAGTTAAAATGGAAAATTGAGTTTCAATGGACAAAATATCAATACTTAACCCTTGTTGTAACTTAGAAATAGCGGTAATCTTTTTTTCTACAATGGTATTGCTTAAATAAAAACCGCTACCAAAGATAACTAAAGTTAGAAAGAAAATTAGAAGGTATCTTACCCAACTTATTTTTTTTTCGTTTACTTCCATATCACTTCTTTTCTAATTAAGGTTGACCAAAAAGTGGAAATCCACCAAACGGCATTAAGGATTGGAAAAAGCAAGATATAGAAAGCAATATTGGTATATTTCATTTCTTGATTTAAGGTATATATTTTACTTAAAAGAATATATATTAAACAGCAAATGATAGCTACTAAACTTAATAAAGCAACTGGCGTGGTGTTTAAAGTGATCCAGCTTAATTTTGGTAAAGAAAAAGTTAAGGTATCCCATCTGATTAAAAACAAAAAATGAATTTGTCTGATAATTAAACTAATAGTTTGGTAGGCGACAAACAGGAAGATAGCTACTGAAAGAAAGATACCAACAATACTATTTATCATCAAAAACGCTAAATTGCCATGTTTTTTTAAATTAAGTAAATCTTTGTAATCAATGAAATTAAAAATTAAACCTTGGCGCCAGCGTAATCTTTGATAGAACAATTCTTTAAATGTTTTACAACCATTGGTATACACAATGGCATCAATAGCATGGGCTATTTTGTAATTGGCTCTTTGCATTCTTAAAGCTATCTCCAAATCTTCAGTTTGGTATGCCCTGCGGAATGCACCTAATTTTTCAAAAACTTCTTTGCGGAAAACAGCTAAAGGACCAGGCACAACATTGATACCACCTACAAAAGAGAAAACTTTTCTTAAAAACCCTCCCATGAGATATTCTACGTATTGAACACCTTCTAAGATATTTTTAGGACGATCTACCACTACTGTAGAAATGGTAGCTTTAATTGATGAATCAGCAAAATACAACATCATTTTTCTAAGTGATAACGTATGCAGATATGAATCAGCGTCTACGGTAGCAACAAAATCAGCTTTAGCCTTAGAAATACCTAAGTTTAAAGCTGTATATTTTCCCCCATTTTCTTTTTTAAAAACTCTTACGCGATTGTCTTCTAATTCAAATTCTTTTGCTTTTTGATATGTTTGATCATTGCTACCATCGTCAATAACAATAATGTCTAATTTATTAGATGGGTAATCAAGATTTAAAATTGATTGAATAGTTTTAGCAATATTTAATTCTTCATTGTAGCAAGGCACCACTAAGCTTACTAACGGAAAATCATATTGTTTGTCATCTTTAAGATGTATTTTTTTTCTGTTTTCAAAAAAAGTACTAAAAATAAAAATGGCAAAATACAAACCAATGAAGATAGAAAAGTATGTAAGAATTTCAAAAATAGTCATAAGTGATAATATGCTAATGCTTTTTTACGCTTTTTACAAGATTTCTAGGTTTGTCTGGGTTGATGTTTCGTAACAAACTTAAATGGTACGCTAACATTTGAATAGGTATAATATTTGTTAAAGGTGAAACAATCTCATCAACTTTTGGTGTTTTTAACCAAACATTAAAGATTTTTTTCTTTTCAGAACCTACACCAATAATCAAAGCTCCTTTTGTAGACATGTTTTTAGCATCTAACAAAATTGATTTTTCATTGTTACCATTTGAGGTATGAATAATACAAGGAAAACCCTTTTCTACCATGGCTAAAACACCATGTTTAAATTCTCCTCCAGCTAATCCTTCAGCATGGATATAACAAGCTTCCTTGATTTTCAAACTAGTTTCTAAAGCAGTAGGGTAATTTAATCCCCTACCAATAGCAAAAAAGTCTTCTTTGTTTTTTAATTTTTTAGCTAATTTTTGAATTTTAATTTGATTGTCTTTTAATAAAATTTCAGAAATAGCAGATATGGTGTCTTGTAATAATTTAATCCCCTTTTGGTATTTTTTACGTATCTGAAAAACTATTAAAATGATGGTAGCTAATTGATTAATATATGTTTTAGTAGCTACCACGCTTTTTTCCGATCCTGCTAAAATATCTAAAGAAAAATCACTTAAATTTGAAAGTGTAGAAGACATCTCATTAGTAATACCAATAATCTTACATCCTTGTTTTTTTGCTGTTTTAACAGCTTCAATAATATCAATGTTTTCCCCACCCTGGGAAATAGCTACAATGATACTATTTTTCTTTAAAAATGATGCAAAATTTGAAAACTCGCTGGCAGGTACAAAATTACTGTGATTTAAACCAAATTTAGAAAAAAGATAGTTAGCTTCTAAAGCTGCATGGCCAGCTGTGCCAGAACCTATAAAATACACTTCTTTAGCTTTTTTAATAACACTGGCTACCTTATTAATATTTTTAGAATCTTGAAAAATAACTCTCTCTAAAGCTGTTGGAATCTCTAAAATTTCTTTTATAGTGTTTACCCCTCTTTTTTGAATCATATCTGAAAAATATTAATACAAAAACATAAATAAATCAATTGGTCAATTTAACGTGGGTCTATCTTAATGCCATCGTCCATTTTCCTGAAAATGATATGACAATGGGGTCTATGAGCTACCATGGACTGAGCAGCTTCCCCTTCGTTGATTAATAAGTTATAACCATCAGCTTCAATTTCCTTTAAATGAGTTTCTGCTAATTCTTTGGCTTTTAAAATAAACTCCTGCCAGTCTGAGTTAGGCATATCACTGGTATGGGTATAATGATTTTTTGACATCAAAACAATATGATCTGGACTGATAGGTTTAATATCAAAAACAGCTAAAAATTTATCATCTTCGTAATATTTCTTAACAGGAATTTCGTTTTTAATGATTTTACAAAAAACACAGTTAGAATCTGTCATATTTTTTTATATTTTTTTAAAAACAAAAAAGCTAAAGCTCCGCCTAATAGCGCGGTATACAATTGATTGATGCCCACCATGGATGAGATGACATTACTTAAATTAGCATCTAAGATATTTTGAAAAACAATTTGAAAAACAACATATATAAAAACAAATTTAACAATACTAGAAAAAACAATCATGAGCCAATAGTTTTTTGTTTTAAGGTAATTACAAGATATAACCATTAACATATTGCCTAAAATAATAATAGGGATCATGGGGGCAATGACCATGGGTAATAGACCAATGGCTAAAGCTAACCCACTGGGAATTAAACTCACTAAAATACCATATCTTAAACCCAACATTATAGTAACAATAAAAAGCACAGCATTAACCAAAGGTCCACTTAAAAATTGTGTTTTTAAAAATAGTGGAGCGACAATGGCGATAGCTAAGAAACCCACAAAAACTAAAGTGCTTATTTTCTTTTTTTCTAAAACTAAAGTTTCTGCCATCATATTTTTTTAATTATATGTCCTTCTTTTTTCTTTTTAGCGTATTGGGTATGACAAACTGTTTTTCTGTTTTTTTCATCTTTCAAAAAAGTCTTATATATTTCTTTTACAAACGGATTATCATGGGCATATTTAATTTCAGATTTTTTATCTAATTGATATAAAACATTCGCTCTCTTTTTTCTGATCTCATCATTAACTGGCACGGGCTGACCCCCACCAGATAAACATCCTCCCGGGCAAGCCATTATTTCCACATAGTCATATAACTTAGAATCAGCTTTAATTTTTTGTAAAAGGTTTTCTGCGTTTTTTAATCCACTCACTGCAGCTACATTTAAAGTATATTTTCCAATCTTATACTTAGCTTGTCTGCAACCTTCTAGACCTCTCATTTTTTCAAAAGCAATTTCTTGAGGTTCTTTCCCAGTAATGAGGTAATATGCTGTCCTCAAGGCTGACTCCATGACCCCTCCAGAAGCGCCGTAAATGACCCCAGAACTGCTAAAAAGTGCATCTAGGCTTGATTCCTTGAGCTTTTCAGGCATGATTTGATGGCGTTTTAAAAGCAAAGCTAACTCACGAGTAGTTAAGACATAGTCTACTAATTTTTTAAATTCAGGTCTGTTAGCTTCATACTTTTTAGCTGTACAAGGCATGATAGAAACTAATTTAATATTAGCAGATTTAATCTTATTTTCTTTAGCCCAATACGATTTGATAACATTAGACATGATCATTTGGGGAGAACGCACTGTAGTAAGATTGTTAATAAACTCAGGACGATAAAATTCTACATATTTTACCCAAGCAGGACAACAACTAGTTAAAAGCTGTAATTTCCCGTTATGCTCTATGCGTTCAATTAATTCTTGAGCTTCTTCCATGGTAGTCAAATCAGCTCCAGTAGAAACGTCAAAAACATATTGGAAACCTAAAGCTTTTAATCCTGTAGAAATATGTCCTACTGTTAATTGGCCGTAAGGTATTTTAAATTCTTCTCCTAGTGATGCTCTAATAGCTGGGGCAATCTGAGCTATTAAAATATATTTTTTTTCTTTTAAGAGTTTTTCAATTTCTTCCAAGTCACTCATATCAGGTAGCATGGCTCCCACGGGACAATGGCTAACACATTGACCACAATATACACAATCTTTGTTTTTGTTTAAAGAAGGTATAATTTTTATTTCCAAACCATTACCGTCTATTTCTAAAAAATTGATACCTTGTTTTTCGCAAGCTGATACACAAGCACGACACTCCATGCATTTTTGGCTTTTAAAAACTACTGATTTGCCCATGGAAAAATCTTCCCTGTTTTTTTTGCGAGATGAAAAAGCAGGAGCATTTAATCCATACGTTTTCATCAAATTTTTTAATTGGCAAGATCCAAAATACGGACAATGAAAACAATCTTGCTGATGGTTAGCCATGATTAATTCCAAATTGCTTTTTCTTGTTTTATGTATTCTTTCTGATTGGGTAATGATTTCCATGCCTTCAGATATCTTGGTACTGCAAGCTGGCACTAATTTACCTTTGATTTCTACCATACACATTCGACAATTAGCCCTGACATCTAAATCAGGATGATCACATAAATATGGGATATCTAAATTTAAATTTTTAGATACATCTAAAATACTTAAATTAGATGCTAGCTCAAAATCTTTCCCATCTATTTTTATTTTAACAAGATTATCCATTTGCTTGATTAAATTTAACAATAATATCTATTAGAGATTCGCAAGCCATGCCACAGCCTACACCTAAGCCGCAAAAACTAGATTCTTTTAATGTTTGGCAAAGCTCTTTAGCTTTAAGCCAATCTATACTTTTTTTTAATATTAATTCATTCAAACGATATATCCCTTCTCGACAAGGTACACATTGACCACAATTTTCTTTTAAGAAAAAACTTAATATCTTTTTTAAAACTTTAATTTTGTCTGTTTTGTTTGTATCATATACGATTAAAGAACCAGCGCCTGAGATTGGTTGATCCAAATTCTCTTGTTCTAAGAAAATACCGCTCGCTCCTCCACCTACTTGAACAAAAAAAGGTTTTTCAGGAAGATTTTTTGTTTGTTTTAAAATTTCTAAAATATTTAAATCTTCTTTTAACTCATATACGCCTATATTATTTAAATCACCTGTAAGGGAATAAAATCTAGTTTGATGATATTGGTTTTGACTGATTTGATAGACATGGTAAAAAGTTTCCACATTGTTTATCAAAGTGGGAAATTGCCACAAACCTTTTTCCGGTGGGTATGGTGGTTTAATCCTGGGTTCTAACCTATGACCTTCTATAGATTCTATTAAAACAGTTTCTTCACCGTTTAAATATCCACCTTTTTCTTTTACCAAATTAACTGGCCATTTATTTACAAACTTACGTATCTTGTTTTCTAAAAGATCATATAAACTTTTGTTAAGGAAAATATACCCTTGGGTATTTTTAAATAAATCTAAAGCTAATTTAAAACCTTTCAATGTTTCTTCTAAATGATTTTCTAAAATATATCTATCCTTAAAAACATCAGGCTCACCTTCAGCGGCATTCATGATTACATATTTTTTGTTAGCCAAGGTTGCATTAAAAATTTCCCATTTAATTCCTACAGGAAAATTAGCACCTCCTCTGCCTTTTAAACCTGATTGTTTAATTTTTTCAATAATCTCATTCATGCTATTTAGAATTCATCAATAGCTCTGCTTCTTTTTTAATCTGTCTCATTCTGCTTTCCGGAATCCCCCATTTACGACCAAAACGTATTAAATCCAACACCAAAACATCTTTAACCAACATGATTCTTTCTTCAGCAAAAGATCCAATAAAATTATCAGTTAAAGAAGGTAAAATAGTCACAGGGTATAGTTTTCTTGATTCTATCATATATTCTAAGCCATGATCATTGGGGTGTCTCCAACCTAAAAGATCCAAACCCACGCATTGAGTGTATTTGATAGCTTCAGTAGTAAACTTGGTATTAGTTACCACAATACCTTGCATTTTTAAATCTTTTAATTCTTTTGTTTTAAAGAATTTACCATTTTCTAAATCTGTGATACGAGAATGATTGGCTAAAACTACTTTTAAATCTACACGGCAACCAATGGTATTGTGATATTTACATTCTCCCACAAAAATCTTTTTTTCTTTTTTAGCTAAAAAATCAACTTCATGATTGACACATACCCCTGGAAGATATTGATGGTTTTGGACAGCATAGCCATAATCTTCAAAAATATCAGCTACGTATTTTTCAAAATGAAAACCAGTAGGTCCTAATTTTCTAATACCTTCTTTTAAACTAAAACGCATGGCAGAATACGGAGCTTCTTTGATTAAAAAAGATTTTATTCTGTCATGAATTTCTTGGGTAGTAATACCAGGATATGCTTTTTGTTGTATCTCAAAAACAATCTGTTTAGCTAAATCATTACTAGCCCCGCTACGTTTAGCGCTACGATATACCTTAAACTCAGAAAGGGGTTCTTGGTCCCCAGCACCATTAATTACATATATTTTTTTATCCATTTAATGTTTCCAAGGTAGGACCTTGTTTTTTTAATTTTTCAGAAAGACTTTGATCATATTTAAAAATATTGTCTTGCCAGATGTAAGCATCTACAATACCTGACCAAGAATTATTTTCTAATATTGTTCCTTTAAATTGCACAATGCCTTTTTCTAAAGGCATTAATTCAAAAACAGAAAGATCTTGTTCTGATGATCCTTCACTAAAAATTGAGAAAGAATCATTACCTAAAACATCTTCTATTTTTACCCAATTTAAATTAGTACCATCATATGAGAAAATACCAAAATTTGATACCCCTGTTTCTGGTTCTCCTAGATTAATCAAAATTTCATTTAAGCTATCTTGATTAACATCTTTTAATTCTTTGAAGCTAGGACAATCAAAATTACCCATAGCTTGGCTATTAGGTAAAACTAATTCTGATTTTAGAATAGGTTGATTTTTTTCATTAGGACCTAAGATGGAAACATTAGCTTGGTAGCTATTTTCAGTTTGGTCGCAAGCAAAAATCATGATTTCGTTAATATTGTCATTATTAATATCAACAATCTTTTTTTGCCATTGTGCTCCATCTACATATTTTGGTAAAAAGAGATATATATCTACATTTTCAGGATCCCAAAATTCTGATTCTGCTACAGTGTTAGGTTGATAATTGATAACTTCTTGTTGAAAAGAAAGATTTTTAAAAGACATACTAACCCACCACAAAATAGATAATACGATGACGGTGATAATCAATCCTAGATATGTTTTAAGCTTCATATGTTTTTTATTTTTTATTTTTTTCTAAAATACTAACTTCTCTTTCATTAAAACCAAAATGATGAGCTATTTCATGCCAAATGGTATGAAAAACAATTTCTTTTAAATCTTGCCCATATTCTGATTGATTTTCAATGGCATTTTTAAAAATAGTAATCTTGTCTGGTAAAACATTGGAATAATGACCACGCTGATTTAAAGGTACACCTTCATACAAACCTAACAAACAATCCCCTTTTCTCATTCTCATTTTTTTCAATTGATATTCGCTAGGTACTTCTGCTACTACGATAGCAACATTATTCAAACGTTTTAAGAATTTTTCCGGCAACCTATTTAATGCCTCATCAGCTATTTTTTCAAATAAATCTATATCCATATTATTCTATTCCTAATTCTTTTTTAATATCATCGGGGATGGGTATGGCTTTGTCTCTAGGACTAATACCCGGATATCTCCAAGCGCTGATAATTTTAAATTTTTGACCTGATAACATTGTTTTTTTAGATATCAATTGGTACATGGTCCAAATTTCATATGGATGTTTTTTCGTACCGGAAGTTTGCATAACAGCAATGGTTTTAGGAGCTACACCATATTCGATACGATCAGGATGAAGGGTTACCCTTTTTACTCTATTAACAGACAATTGGTAATGCTGCATCTTGTTCTGAGCATGGTTAGTCCAGGAAAAACGATCGCTGTCAGGTAATTTTTTAGTAGGAAACATATACTTTGTCTATTATATATCATATCAATAAACCAGGCAAATGAATATCCCTTAAAATCTTTAAAAATTAGAATAAAAAAATGACCCCTCAATTATTTGAGGGGTCTTGTATTACTAAGAAGTTAAACTCTTCAGGAAATCCAACGAAAAGTCCTCGTCTCAAATCCACTTTGCATAGACCGAGGAACAGGTTGACAGAAAGGGATAATAAAAATGAAACGACAGTTGCTATCACGCAAACAACTGGATCTCATATTAACTTCAAAACTGTTGATCCCTTTTTTGCCTTCTTTGTCACACTCTATGGTATAGACAAAGTCGCCACTTGCACATTTAATCTGTTCCATAGCTACATGAAGATATTCATCAGCCGGCTGGTCCATATATTGCACACGCAATTGAGGGCCTAGATTATCTGGGCAGAGTTCAAGACCAAGACTTATGGCTTTTCGATAAATATTAATAAGAGGGATGATGTTACACGAAAAGCCAAGTTCGGCAGCTGAAATATTAACAAGTTGAACTTTTACTTCACTGGTTGCCACGTCGAGTGCAGAATTATTAAGCATGTCGTTAACTCCATCATCTTTATAAAAGCCACCAGATAATAGAGTACGACGGAAATCGTCAGCAGTTCGTAATTCTGCGTCAAGGATAATGGTTTTCCAAACTTCGAAATTTACCCATGGATTTTCCATATAGAGGAATCTCTGAAAGGCGTTTAACCATGTTTCTCCATCAGGGCTAGCCAATCTTTCATATAATAATGTAATTGCTTCAGCTACTGTGCTCATGTGAAGTGTACCGAACACGCTAGGCATGATCAGTCTCCTTTTCTGCTAAAGAACTATTATTAGTAGTCATAGCCATAAAATTCCAAAAAATTAGAATCTTGTGGCTACGGCTACATTCATAAATAAATTATTAAAGAACTTCTCAATTTATACTTTCTTTGTATGATTTTGTCAAATTAATATATTAATCTGCAGAGTTTTTTGCTTAAACTACCTAAACGTAAAATTGTAAATTTTCCTTTTTGATATGTAATCAAGGTAGAAGGTGGTTTGTCTCTTTTTCCACCATCTAAATAAAAATCAATTTCATTTTTAAAATACTTTTTTGCAGCTTGTATGGTTTTAGCTGGTTCCTTGCCTTCCCAATTAGCGCTAGGAGCAATTAAAGGTCCTGTTATTTTTAAAAAATCCCTTAATTTCTTATCTTTTGGTAAACGAAAAGCTAAAGACTTGGTACCTCTATGTAAATATTTTAAATTATCATTAGAACAAGGAAGAATAACACTAATAGAATTAGGCCAAATCTGAGAAAGCATATTTTTTAATTTAATACTTAATTTAATATTAAATTTTTTTAAATCTGATATTTGACTGATTAAGATAATACAAGGTTTGTCAGGTTGGCGATGACGCAAATGATATACTTTTTCTACAGCTTTAATATTAAAAGCGCTAGCTACTAAACCATAGATAGTATCGGTGGGTATTACTCCTACCCCACCGTCTATAATAATCTTAGATATTTCTTTCCCCTTGATTTTCTTTTTAAAATTAATCATTTTCATATATTTTTTTGACTTTTTCTACCTCTGTTAGCAAACCTATGGGCTTCATCTCTTAAAGATTTTAAATTATCATATAATGTTAAAATCATTTCTTCTGTTGATTTTTTAATGTTTTTACCAAAAACTAAACGATCGTTATCCATTTTAGATAGTCCTACTAATGGAATGTTAATTTTTAAACGAGACAACACTAATGACAAAAATTGGACTTGAGGTTTACCTCCGTCTATTAAAATCAAATCTGGCTTGGGCCATTCTAAATGTTTGAAACGACGTTGCACCATTTCTGCTAAAGCCCTTAAATCATCATGGGCTGGAGCACTTTTTATCTTAAACAATCTATATGATTTCTTGTCTGGTAAAAAATCAGAAAAAACCACCATGGCTCCAAATGTTTCACGACCTGAGAGATGAGAAATATCATATCCTTCTAAGCGCCTAAAGCTTTTTATCTTTATCAAAGAGTTTTCTTTTTGCAATAAGGTAACATCTTGAATATGCTTTAAGGCTTTTGCTTTTTCCGGGTTTTCTTTAATCAATTTTGATAACAATTTTTGTTTTTGTCCGTTAAGAAGCATGACAATATGCGAAATGTTTCTTCTGTAATCAGATATTAGAATCTGTCCACAACAGATTCCTGGACACATGTGAATTTGATAATCAAAACAAGGTTTGCTGTTAGGTTTACAAAGACTGTAAGGGAAAATCCTTCTAATGATTTGCAAAGCGTTTTTTACCAAATACAAACTTTGATATGGTCCAAAAATATGAATTTTCTTTTGAGCAGTATTTAAAAATTTATCAGCTTCTTTAGATCGTACAATGATAGGTTTGGGATATTTTTGATTTTCGTCAATAACAATATAGATAAAAGACCGATCATCATTGTCTTTGATATTGTATTTAGGCCAATGTTTTTTAATAGCCAAAGCTTCGTAAATGATTGCTTCTAAAAGATTATCAGTTGTTTGAAACTTAATGGTCTTTGCTAAATTAACCATCTCTCTAATTCTGGATTCTAAGTTTTTTTGAAAATAGTTAGCTAATCTTCTTTTCAGAGAAATAGCTCTACCGATATATAATATTTTGTTTTTTGAATCAATAAAAAAATAGATACCGGGCTTATCAGGTATTTTTTTAATCTGATCTTTTAAATTAGATCTTGAATTTTTCTTTGAGATTTTTGATTCTGTCATAGGATTCTTGAATCCTAGTTGCGCTGATTTGACCTTGCTTGACTGCTTTAAAAATTGCTTCTTGAGCTGTATACGGAGCTAAGCCATCGTATACACTGGCATTGTTAGAAATTATTAAAAGATCGCAACCAGCGATAACTGCTCTAACTACTGATTCTGAAAAACCATAATTCTGGCTGATGGCTCCCATTTGCATATCATCGGAAACAATAACACCTTGAAATTTTAATTGGTTTCTTAAAATATTTTGTAAAAATAAAGGAGACAAGGTTGCAGGATATTCCGGGTCTATTTTAGTATTAACAATATGCGCGGTCATCACTAAATCTAATTGATTGTTTTTAATTAATTTTTCATATGGTATTAATTCTTTTTGCTGATATGTATTAGTAACATCTACTAAGCCTTTGTGGCTGTCTGCTTGGGAGCTACCATGACCAGGAAAATGCTTAGCTGCTGTAATAATATTATATTGATGCAAACCTTTGATAAAAGCTTCTGCTTGGCTAACTACAATATCAGGGTTATCAGAAAAAGATCTTTCTAAGTTACCAATTACTGGATTAGTAGGATTAACATTAACATCTAAAACAGGAGCAAAATCCATATTAAATCCTAACTCGGATAATTGTTTACCTAAGTCAGCTCCTATTTTCTCAGTTTCTTTAACATCATTTTTTGTACCCATTTCTAAAGCGCTAGGAATGGTAATGTATCCATATTTAGTTTTTAAACGATTAACATATCCTCCTTCAGCGTCTACGGCTACTAACAATGATTTTTTTGTTAAAGTTTTAATATCAGATATTAATTTTTTTACCTGATTAGAAGCTGAGATATTTCTTACAGAAGATTTGTTAGCTGTGTCATAATCAAAAAGGATGATACCTCCTAAATTCAAATCTTTGATAGCTTTGACGATATATGAATCTTCTGTAGCTTCTAAACCCCTAAAACCTACGATAAACATTTGACCAATCTGATCTTTCAATAATTGGTCTTTTTTCCTAATAATATCAATAGCTAATAAAGTTTGACTCCCTACATAACCACTAGCAGGAGCAATATTATTTTTAATTTGAAAATCTATTACTGCTTTTTTCGTTAAAGACAAAAAATTACCAGTAACCGGTCCCTGGTAATAGTTATTGTCCTTTAAAAATTGTTGAAGAATTTTTACATCACTGTTTTGATTCAAACCGTAATATATATTTCTACACCCCCAATCACACGCTCTAACGTTTGAAGATAATGTTAAAAATATAAAGACAAATAAAAACAAATAAAATTTTTTCATATCTTTATTATATCAAATTTTAAAAAATAGTTAACCTAAATTCTTTTGACGACGTCTTTCCTCTGTCTCATCTAAAATCTTTTTTCTGATTCTGATATTTAAAGGTGTCACTTCTACTAATTCATCTTCCCCAATATATTCTAAGGCAGCTTCTAGACCCATAGTTTTAGGAGTATCAAAATGTTCTGTGGCCCCATCATTTTTAGCTCGCATATTAGACAATTGTTTTTCTTTGCAAATATTAACGCTAATATCTTGGCTACGATTATTTTGCCCCACTACCTGTCCTTTATACACATCTACTCCTGAGCCAATAAAAAGAATACCTCTGTCTTGGACATTAACTAAACCATACAATCTAGTTTTACCAGTTTCGTGGGCTACCAAAGAACCTTGCTCTCTAGGTCTCCATTCTTTTTCATCTGGTAGATATTTGTAAAAAGCAGTGTTGATAATACCCAATCCTCTAGTATCAGTTAAAAATTGACCACGATATCCGAATAAACCTCTGGTAGGTACGATAAATTCTAAAAACACAATACCATTTTCAGTATACATTTCTTTCATTTCTCCATGACGGCTACCTAATTTTTGAATGACTATTCCGGAATATTCTTCAGGAACTTCAATATATACCTGTTCAAAAGGATATAATTTTTTACCATTTTCTTCTTTAGAAATTACTTGTGGAGAAGATACTTGAAATTCATATCCTTCACGACGTAATCTTTCAATTAAAATGGCTAAATGTAATTCACCTCTACCAGAAACTATCCAGGTAGCATTGGGTCCGTCAGCTACTTTTAAAGCCATATCAGTTTCTAATTCTTTTTGCAATCTTTCATTGATTTGCCTGGAACTACCAAATTCCCCTTCTTTACCTGCAAAAGGTGAATCATTAATACTGAAAACCATTTTAACTGTAGGTTCATCGATAAATAATAAAGGCAAGGCTATGGGGTTAATAGGGTCAGCAATAGTCTCTCCAATATTAATATCAGGAATACCAGAAACAGCTACAATATCTCCAGCTACAGTTTCTTCTATTTCTTTTTTTTCTAAACCCTCATAGGTGTAAAGAGAAGTTAATTTGTATTTCTTCATCACTCCTAAATGATTGATATGCATTACTTCTTGTCCGCTATGTATTATCCCATTAGAAATTCTTCCAGTAACAATTCTGCCTTTAAAATTATCTCCTTTAATAGTAGTAGCTAACATTTGTAAGGGTTTATCAATATCTCCTTTAGGTGGTGGAATATATTTGATAATAGCATCAAAAATATCTGTAATATCTACCATTTTTGATAAATCAGGATCTAAACCTGCTTTACCTTCTCGAGTAGCAGCATAGATCACAGGAAAATCAGCAGTATGGTCATCTGCACCTAAATCCATAAACAAATCAAAAGTTTTATTCAAAGCAAAATCAGGTCGAGCTTCAACTTTGTCTACCTTATTGATAACCACAATGATTCTGTGTTTCATCTCTAATGCTTTTCTTAAAACAAATCTAGTCTGAGGCATGGGTCCTTCTTTAGCATCTACTAAAAGTAAACAACCGTCGGCCATGGCTAAAACACGTTCTACCTCACCACCAAAATCAGCATGACCTGGGGTATCAATAATATTAATTTTTGTTCCGTTATAAACAACAGAAGCATTTTTTGAAAAAATAGTAATACCTCTTTCACGCTCTAAATCATTAGAATCCATAATACAAGTCTCATCAACAACATTCTTGTTGAGTTTGGTTTTTGATTGACGCAAAAGAGCGTCCACTAAAGTGGTTTTACCATGGTCTACGTGAGCAATAATAGCTACATTTCTAATGTTATCCATAATTATCATTAAAAAACCACTGAGAGACCTCAGGGTTCGAAGTCAAATTTAATGTATCTTATCTTAAAATTAATAAATCGTCAAATATAAAAAGGAAAAAAGGTGGTTATAATCACCTTTTTCATGATATTAAATTATAGGGCTAAATCAAAAGGAGGTAGCAACATATCATATAACTCGCTCCAGAATAAATGTACTTCACGAGTACCGGTAGCGTAAGGAGCTACTTGGTAGGGGCTGAAATAGAATGTCATACCTTCTTCGTTAACTGTAAAATTCTGATAGTTTTCTGCTATTGGACCTGCACCTTCGGTTACCCATGTATTATCAACTTGTTCTAAGGGTAAATTAGAAATGATATCTGGGATAGCTAAAGCTGAAATTTTGTTTATATAATCAGAATCTGGTTTAAAAACATCAACTAAAGTTAATTCTTTGTTTGATTTCAAATCGTAGGTTTTGGTAAATATCACCGGATTAGGATGTGCTGCGCCAGAATTCATTTCTGAAATGGTAAAAACAAAACTCATAATATTATTAGGGAAAAAAGAAGTTATGTATCTAGCATACATACTATTTTTTAAGTTTTCGATCATAGGAGATTCAGCTATCTGCAATTTATAATCATCTACTTGTTTGATAATAAAAGATTCTATCATGCTATTAATTGCAACATTAGAAGTCTGAGGATATCTAACATCTAACATTAAAGAATCTGTTTCACTTTTAATGATTTTTTGACTAATACCATCATCTAATTTTACCGCGGGAGAAGACAGGGGTGTAATATTATTTTTCTGGAAAAAAAGAGTATCACAGAGAATCAAAATAATAATAAAACCCAATGCCACTATAATTGTAAAAGTTCCTTTCATTTTTTTATATTAATATTAATTAACAACCTTTCTAATAACTATTATACTCTTTTAACCTTGTCAACGCAAATACGTTTTTAGGTATTTAGCTGTATATGAAATTTTGTTTTTAACTACTTCTTCGGGGCTACCTTGAGCTATTAATTTCCCACCATGTTCCCCTCCTTCTGGACCTAAATCAATAATATGATCAGCTGATTTAATCATATGCATATTATGCTCAATAACTAAAACTGTGTTACCTTTGTCCACTAATTTGTTTATCACCTTTAAAAGCATTTCAATATCGTGATAATGCAAACCCACGGTAGGTTCATCTAAAAGATATATGGCTCTTTTACCTAAAGGATGAGTTAACTCTTTACCTAATTTTATTCTTTGAGCTTCTCCACCTGAAAGTGTCGTAGCAGATTGGCCTAATTGAATATATCCCAAACCTACTTCTTTTAACACTTTAAGTTTTTCTGCTACCAAATAATTATCTAAAAAGAAATCCAAAGCTTCATCAACAGTCATATTTAATACATCACTGATATTCTTTTTTTTGTATTTTACCATTAATGTTTCTCTGTTAAATCTTTTACCTTGGCAAACATCGCATTTTACTAAAACAGGTGGTAAAAAATGCATTTCTATCAAATTAGCACCAGCGCCTTCGCAAGATTCACAGCGTCCCCCTCTGACATTAAAAGAAAAACGAGAAGGTTTGTATCCTTTTTCTCGAGATTCTGGCAAACTAGAATAGAAATCTCTAATAGGAGTAAAAATGCCTGTATAGGTTGCTGGGTTAGACCTAGGCGTGCGTCCTATCGGAGATTGGTCTACCATAATAATCTTGTCTATATATTCAGTTCCTAAAATCTGGCTAGCATCTTCTAAGGGTTTATTAATTCTACTTTTAATACGTGTTAAATTTTTATATAAAACATCATAAAGCAAAGATGATTTACCGCTACCTGAAACACCAGTTACACAAATAAACTTACGTAGTGGTATTTCTACGTCTACGTTTTTTAAATTATTAGCTCTCGCTCCAATGATTTTAATTTTTTCCGTATACTTATGCCTTCTGTGTTCTGGTATTTTAATTTCTTTTTCACCTTTCAAATATTTTAAAGTTAAAGAATTGTTAAATTTTTTCTTGTCTGACATTAAATCATCTAAGCTACCGATGGCAACAATTTCTCCACCATGACGACCTGCTCCTGGCCCTATGTCTACAAGATAATCAGAAGTTAAAATAGTTTTTTCATCATGCTCTACAACTATGACAGTATTGTTTTGTTCTTTTAATGCTTTTAAGGTTTTAATTAATTTAGCTGTATCTCTTTCGTGCAAACCAATAGTAGGTTCGTCTAAAACGTATAAGGTACCAGAAAGTTTAGAACCTATTTGTGATGCTAAACGAATTCTTTGAGCTTCTCCTCCAGATAAAGTTTCAGCTTCTCTTCCTAAAGTTAAATAATCCAAACCTACTTCTAAAAGAAAACCTAAACGATTAATTATTTCTTTTAAAACACTGAATGCAATAGTTTTAGAGCGACTATCTAGTTTACTTTCATATTCTATAAAAAACTCGTAAGCTTTTTCTATTGTTAAATTAGTAACTTCCCAAATGTTTTTTTGACCTATTCTAATAGACAAAGCTTCTGGTTTTAATCTTTTACCCAAACAATCAGGACAGATGTTTTTTAAAAATATATCCTCTTTACCTAAACCATGACAGGTAGGACACGCTCCCATGGGACTGTTAAAAGAAAACAAACGTGGTTCAATTTCCGGAAAAGAAAAATTATCATGCGGACAAGTCCACAAGGCAGAAAGTAAAATTTCTTCTGATTCTTTTTCTTCCTTAAAGAGAGCTGTGACCAAACCTTTACTATAATGTAAAGCATTTTCTACAGCTTCATACAAACGACTTTGATCTTTTAATAAAACTTTATCCATAACAATATCAATATCATGAGGTTGATATCGAGATAAGGTTAATCTTTCGTGTAATGATTTAATTTTGCCATCTACTCTTGTTTGACTAAAACCTAAATTCAAAAAATCGTAAAACATTTGATAGTATTCACCTTTACGATGTTTAATGACCGGAGCAAGGATAACAACATATTCTTCTTTTAATTCATGTGCTTTTTTATTAATAATATCAATCATTTCATCTAAAGCTAATTTTTGAATTTTTCTATCACATTTTGGACAATATACTTCTCCTAAACGCGCATATAAAACTCTTAAATAGTCATAGATTTCAGTTAAAGTGCCTACAATAGATCTAGGATTGTGACTTAACGCTTTTTGATCAATGGCAATAGCAGGAGACAAACCTGTAATCTCATCCACATCAGGCCTATCCATCTGACCTAAAAATTGACGGGCATACGGTGAAAGAGATTCAATATATCTTCTTTGACCTTCAGCAAAAATGGTATCAAAAGCTAAAGATGATTTACCGCTACCAGAAACTCCAGAAAAAACAATTAATTTGTTTTTAGGTAGTTCTAAAGAAACATCTTTTAAATTATGTACCCTAGCACCTTTAATAATAATTTTGTCTTGCATATTTTTTAATCTAATAATTGTTCAATATCTTTTTTGATGGTCAAAGGGTTAATATGATGTTTTTTATTATATTTCTTTTGTACCTCTCTTCTTCTGTCTACTTCTTTCATAGCTCTTTCAATAGATCCGGTAATAATATCTGCATACAAAATAATTTTACCAGAAACATTTCTGCTAGCTCTACCCATAGTTTGAATCAAAGATGTTTCACTGCGTAAAAAACCCTCTCTATCAGCATCTAAGATAGCTACCAAGGTTACTTCGGGTAAATCTAAACCTTCTCTTAAAAGATTGACTCCTACTAACACATTAAATCTGCCTCTACGAAAATCCGTAATGATTTTTGTGCGTTCCATGGTTTTGGTATCAGAATGCATGTATTGAACTTTTAATTTCTTTTTTTTCAAAAAATCACAAAGATCTTCTGCCATTTTCTTAGTTAAAACATTGATGATCATTCTTTCATTTTTTTCTGTGATCTTTTTTGCTTCTAGAATAACATCATCTACCTGACTCTTGTTTTTTTCTTGATCAAATACAGGTTTAACTAATACTGGTGGGTCTATCAGTCCTGTAGGTCTGATAATCTGCTGGGCAATGTATGCTGATTTTTGTATTTCCCAATCGCTAGGAGTAGCTGAGGTAAAAATAGTCTGACCAATTCTTTTTTCAAATTCATCAAATTTTAATGGTCTGTTGTCTAATGCAGACGGTAAACGCCAACCATATTCTACTAAAACTTTTTTACGACTTTGATCACCGGCATACATACCCCTAACTTGTGGTACGCTGATATGTGATTCATCAATAATAGTCAAAAAATCAGGTTGATTTTTTTCGTTTAAAGGAAAATATGACAATAAGGTATCAGCAGCTTCACCAGCTAATTTGCCAGAAAGAGATCTAGAATAATTTTCAATACCATGACAATATCCCAAAGATTTCATCATTTCCATATCATATTTAGTACGACGTTGTAATCTTTCAGCTTCTAAATACAATTTATTTTTTTTAAAATATATCAATCTTTCTTTTAATTCTTGCCCGATTTCTTTAATAGCAGATTTAATTTGCGGTTCATTAGAAATAAAATGTTTGGGAGGAAAAATTGCTAAATCTTGGGTTTTAGAAGTTATATGTCTTGTCAAAGGATCTAAAAAATATAATGATTTGATTTTTTGATCTGATATTTCTATTTTTAATATATGTTCTCCAGAAGCTGGCATGATTTCAAATACATCTCCCCTAGCTCTAAAATATCCTCTTAACAAAGTCCCATTTGTTCTTTTGAATTGAATTTTAACTAATTGACGTAAAAGATCACCTCTGGTAATGACTTGATTTAAAGTTAAATGCAAAGCTGAACCTAAATAATTAACAGGTACACCTAAATTATAAATACAAGATACAGAAGCAACAATAATCACGTCTCTGCGAGACAGTAAGGCTGTTGTAGCTTTGTGTCTTAATTTATCTATTTCTTCATTAATCATTGATTCTTTACCAATATATGTATCAGTAGAAGGCATATATGCTTCTGGCTGGTAATAATCATAATATGAAACAAAATAGTTGACAGAGTTTTCTGGAAAGAAATTTTTATATTCTCGATATAGCTGAGCAGCTAATGCTTTATTAGGAGCAATAACCAAGACAGGCTTGTCAAAATGGCTAATCACATTAGCCATGGTATATGTTTTACCAGATCCTGTAACCCCTAATAAAGTTTGATACCTATGTCCTGATTTTAAACCATTAATCAAACCAGAAATAGCCTGAGGTTGGTCCCCGGCTGGTTTATAGTGTGAATGTAATTTAAAGATAGACATATTGCAAAAACTCCGCCTTTGCGGGTCCTATAAGTTTATAGCTTTTTTATTATACCTAAAAAACAAAAAAAGCCAAATGTTGACCTAATTATTAATTAAGATATAATATGATTACATAATTAATTAAAATTATATGAAAAAAATATTTTTTGTTTTTTTGTCTCTAATCTTTCTTTTAGGATTGTCTTTCAATGTTTTAGCTCAAACAACTACGGTGACAGGAACTACGAGTACTATATCAACGACCACATCAACTGTTAGTTCAACAACTACTACTCTTGAAACTACTACTACATCTACTACTAGCTCTACAACTTCTACTGCTAGCTCTACAACTTCTACTGCTAGCTCTACAACTTCTACTAATCCCATTAAAAAGAAAGTAGTTGCCATCGCTATAGATGTCCCTTGTTTGCAAGGTGCTTTAGACAAAAGAGACAATGCTTTAATCGCTGGCTTAGACGCATATCACAATACCATTAAATCAGCTTTAGAAAACAGACGAGAAACTTTAAAAAGCGCTTGGGCAATTACTAAAGTTTTAGATAGGGTAAAAGCTGTTAAATCTGCTTGGACAGCATTTAATACCACTAAAAGCAAAGCTACTAAAGCTTTTGCTAGCATTAAAAAAAGTGCTTGGGCACAATATAATACAGCTAGAAAAACCTGTCATGTTTCAGCTAAAGACGATAATCTAGGCACACTCTTAAACGATAATAATTTATAAAAAAATAAGTTAAACAAAAACACTGTTTAGAAGACAGTGTTTTTTAATATTAAGCATTGTGTTTGATTTCAATAACATCTCCGTCTTGAACAACATATTCTTTTCCTTCAGTTCTAATCAAACCTAATTCTTTTGCTTTACTAAATCCGTTTTTTTCAATTAAGGTTAACCAATTGATAACATCTGCTCTAATAAAATGTTTTTCAAAATCAGTATGGATAACACCTCCAGCTTGAGGAGCTTTTGATCCTTTTTTAATTGTCCAAGCCCTAGTTTCATCTGGTCCGGTAGTTAAAAAAGTAATCAAATTTAATAATTCATATGATTTTTGAATTAACAAATCTAATTCTGATTCTTGAGGTAAACCTAAAGCTATACGCTCGTCTTTACTAAAATCAGCAGCTTCAAATTCTGTTAAAATATCAATAATCAAATATGACCAATTATTTTTACTGAAAATCTCTAAAATATTGCTAGGTACTTCTCCGTCTTGTCCGTTTAAAAGATATAGCCTGGGTTTTAAGGTGAGAAGTTGATAATTATTTAATATCTTTTTCTCATCTTCATTCCAATCTTGTTCTACCAAGATATTTTCTTTAATTAAAAAATCTTTAGCTTTTAACAAAACTTCTAATTCTTTAATGCTTTCTTTTCTTCCAGTTTTTATTTCAGATTCTAAAGTATGAATTCTATGATTAATGGTATCTAAATCTTTTAAAATCAATTCTACATCTAAAATTTCTTTGTCTTTTAAAGCGTTAACATCGTCTTGAGTATTAATGATATTATTGTTTTTAAAAGCTCTTAGAACATATATGATAGCATCTGTTTCTCTAATGTTAGCTAGAAATTTATTACCCAAACCTTCGCCTTCGTTAGCACCTTTAACTAAACCTGCAATATCAACAAATTCAATAGTGGTATATATTTTTTTAGCAGATTGGGTTAAGACAGTTAACCTATCTACCCTTTCGTCTGGTACGGCAACCACACCCACATTAGGATCAATAGTGCAAAAAGGATAGTTAGCAATATCTACCTGTTTTTTAGTTAAAGTTTGAAACAAGGTTGATTTACCGACATTAGGTAAACCTACAATTCCGATGGCTAATGATGTAGATGACATTTTTGTTTGTTATTAATTCTAATTTTTAAAAAAGTTTTTACCAATAGTTTTTTCCAATATCTCTAAAGTCGCTTGTACCGAAGGATTACTCGTATTTTTTAAAAGTAGCTTGTCTCTATATATCTTTAATAATGGAATTAAAAATTCGTCTCCCCATGATGGAGAAAAAATTAATATATCCTCAAAATCTACTTCAATTGCCTCGTCTTCCTTTGCTTCTTTTAAAAGTGGTTGCAAAGCTAAAAACGCCTCTCTTCCTGTTTGATGAGAAATTAACGTTGTTCCAAATTTTTTTAATTCTATTTTCATATTTAATAAATAATTAATATGGTATATCTGTTAGCTTATTATTCTTAATGCTACCATATGTTAATATTCGTATCAATACCCTAATTTGATTCTAAACCAATACTTTTCATAAACTCTTTTATTCTTTTGTCTGTAAATATATGCCTTTACTCAAGTGCTGTTTTTAATATCAAACCATTTAAGCTTGTACAACGGCTTAAAGCAACATATGATTGGCCAAAAGCAAAAGTCCCTCTACCAAAATCAACAATAACCTTATCAAATGTTTTCCCCTGCCCTTTATGTATTGTTACCGCCCATGCAAGCTTTATTGGATATTGGGTAAAAGAACCAACGGTTTCTGAATCAATACGTTTTTCTGAAATATTGTAAAAATAACGCACCCTTTGCCATATGTAAGGCACCACAACTTCCTTGCGACCATTTGATAATTCTACAAAGACACTATCATTTCTAATTTTAGTAATCTTACCAACGTCCCCATTAATCCATCTTTTTTTACCATCATTATTTAACATCATGATTTGGGCACCTTCTTTTAATATCAAACTTTCATTTGTTGGTAAATACCCTTTTGAAAAATCTCTTTGAATTGTTCCTTTAAATTCATGAGGTTCTTTTTCAATCTGAGAAAGCCTTTCTACATTTATCGCATCTGCCATATGATTGGTTGAGGTAAGATGAATGTAAAAATCATTTAAAGATCCGCTAAATGATTGATCTACTTTTTCGTTTATTATTTTTAAATGTTTCTCGTCAGCTATTCCTTTGCGTATGGCATCAAGAATTTCAATAAATTCTCTGTCCTTTTGCCTGTATATTTTTTTAAGTTCTATCGAGTAAAAAGATAAATCATTGAATAAAGATAGATTATCAAATACTTTTGCGTTAAAAAAATATGGACCCTTGTAATATGTTTCAAAAATTTCTTCTTCGTCAGACGGAACAACAGGTGGTAATTGATATAAATCTCCTACAAAAATCATCTGAATTCCACCAAAAGGCAAATCCTTGTGCGGACCATTTAATCTTAAAAACATATCTACACAATCTAATAGGTCTGCCCTGACCATTGAAACCTCGTCAATAACCAAGGTATCAATATTTTTGTAAATCTTTTTTTTATGCGCTGGTGATTTTCTTATATTATCAACCGTTACCCCAGGAACAAAACCAAAAAAAGAATGTATTGTTTGCCCCTTAACATTAACAGCAGCAACGCCGGTAGGTGCAAGCACTACAATATTTTTTTTTGTTGTATCTCTAAAATATTGAAGTAAAGTAGATTTACCTGTCCCCGCCCTGCCTGTTAGAAAGATATTCTTATTCGTATCCTCCATAAAACGCAAGGCTTTTTTAAAATCATTATTTAATTCTATATTATCTGTATCAAGCACAATAAATATTTATACTAAATTATAAGAAGCTTAAATCATTTTAAGAATTTTTTCCAATGATTTAAGGCTATTAATCAAAACTGCTTTCTGGCGTAATTCTTGAGCTCCTTCAAAACCCCTAAAATACTTAGCATAATGTTTGCGCATTTCTAGCATAGCTCTTTTTTCTCCTGTATATAAAATATATCTTTTAGTTTGTTCTTTAATAATTTTAGCTAATTCTTTTTTAGAAACTTTGACATTTTTTTTCTTTTTAATAGCTTTGAAAATCCAAGGGTTACCTAAAGCACCTCTCCCTATCATAACTCCTGAAAGATTAGTATTTTTTAATTTTTCATATGCTTGCTCCCAAGACACAATATCCCCGTTGCCTATCACAGGAATGTTAACAGCTTTAGCTACTTGATTAATTTTAGACCAATCTGCTTGACCAGTAAAACCTTGTTTTACAGTACGACCATGAATAGTTAAAGCATCTACCTTTAATTTTTCTAAATCTTTAACAAAATCCAAGATATCAAATTGAGACCAACCTAAACGTAATTTAACTGATAGTTGACCTGAATATGTTTTTCTTACAGCTTTAACAATTTCTAAAGCTCTTTTTTTGTCACGCAGTAAAGCAGACCCGCTTTCATTGCCTGTGATCTTAACGGCGGGACAACCCATATTAATGTCTATACCTGCTGGTTTTAATTTTTTATCAATAATAGAAACAGCTTCTGATATGATTTTGGGGTCATAACCAAAAACTTGAACAATGACAGGTTGTTCTGCTTTTTTAAAAAATATGATTTCTTTTGTTTTTTTGAAATTATGACAGATAGCATCTGACGATACCATGGGTGTAAAAACCACATCTGCGCCCATCTCTTTACACAATGATCTAAAAGGCCAGGTAGAGATATCAGCCATGGGTGCTAAAACAAAAAAAGGTTTTTTAATTTTCTTCCAAGAAAACATTTCTAAATAATATCTGACTTCTTAACATTGATATATTTACCAGAAGCAATCTTTAATTCTGATAGAGATAATTTACCTAATTTAATTCTTTTTAAATTCATGACCGTTAAACCAAACATTCCGCACATTCTCCTAATCTGACGATGATACCCAGTGTGTAATATTATATTAAAAGCAACTCTGTCTTCTCTAATTTCAAAATTATATATCTTGTCGGCTTTCATCAAAATACCATCAATCAATACACCTTTTTCAAAATTGTTTTTAATTTTTTCTTGATCAAAAACTTTGTTTTTTTGATTAGCTGCCAAAACCTCGTATTCTTTCTTGTGTTCGTATTTAGGATGAGTTAACAAATATGTTAATTCCCCATCATTAGTTAAAACCATTAAACCTTCTGATTCTTTGTCTAAACGACCTACCGGATATATTCTTTGACCTTTTGGTAAGAAATCCAATATCTTAGATCTTTTTTCCGGGTCTTCTGTAGTAGATACTACTCCTTTAGGTTTGTAAAAAGCGTAATATGACAAGATATTTTCTTTTTTAACTAGTTTTCTATCAAAAAAAACCTTGTCTATATCAGGATCAATTTTTTGACCTAAAACAGCCTTATGATTATTAACAAAAATTTGTCCATCTGATATACGATTATCAGCTTCTCTTCTAGAACAAAGTCCTGCTTCTGATATGTATTTGTTTAATCTAATTAACATGTTTTAATTTAAAATTTTGTGTTCCTTAAAACTATAATATTTATCTTTACAAACAATGATATGATCAATTACTAAAATACCTAACATTTTACCTACTTCTTTTAATTTTTCTGTTATAGAGATATCAGCGGAAGAAGGATCAGATACTCCAGAAGGATGATTGTGCGCTAAAATGATTTGAGATGACAAATATCTGATAGCTGGTTCAAACACTTCTCTAGGATGAATTAAGTTAGCATCTACCGTACCTACAGAAATTATTTCTTTTTTAATTTCCTGATGACGACTATCTAAGCAAAAAACTACAAAATATTCTTTTCGAGATGATCTAATGTCTTCCAATCGCTCAAATACATCTTTAGGTGATATGATTAAACGGATTTTCTTATTCAATATTATCCTTTTAGCTAATTCAAAGCTAGCAATAATCCTACAACTTTTGATAGCACCTAAATTAGGTACACTTTGATAAAGATCATGATAGCTAACTTCAGATATATTTATATCAGAAAACTTAGATAAAAGTCTTTGAGCAACAGATAAAGCATTCAATTCTTTGCTCCCTGATCCAATTAATATGGCTAACAATTCTTTTTCAGATAGTTTTTCCGGACCATATCTAATTAATTTTTCTACAGGCCTATCTAATCTAGGTAAATCTTTAATTTTCATGTTTTAAGATTCCCCTGCTGCCAAACCAATATATCATATTAAGGAGAAAGAAAAAAGCCCTTGCATAGCAAAGGCTTTGTTTTAGGATGGAGAGAGGAAATGAGAATGAAATAGCGAAATTATCGATGCGCTGGCGAAGAAGAAATTCTTCTATTAGGCCCAATCGTGATTGGGGATAAGCCAGTTGTCGGATAATTGGCAATGTTCTTTTCTCTCCCTCCTAGATTTATGTAGACGCGACACGCGGAGTCGCGTAACATACAAGGATCAAAAGATCTAACTACATAGTAGCATGTAAAAATAATTTGTCAAGTAAAATTTGGTTATCCCCACTTTTTCAGAATCTCTGTCACAATATCACTGCTAGCGTTGGGTTTTGATATCTTTTTAGCTTTCTGAGACATTTTTAATAATTCTTTTTTATTTTGAATGAGATTTTCTGTTTTATAAATTAAAGAATCTAAATTATATGCTTTTTGTCCTACGCCATGTTCTAAAAGATAGTCAGCGTTAGCTTCTTCCTGACCAGGAATAGGTTTAATCAATAGCATAGGTAAAGCCATGGCTAAGCTCTCTGAAACTGTAATCCCACCAGGCTTAGTAATTAATAAATCACTTACCGCCATGAGTTCTTCCATGTTATTCACAAAACCAAAAACTTTTTTTATTCTAAGTTCCTTTTGTTTTAATTTATTTAATTTTAAAAACTGATCTTGGCTATGTCCACAAATCACTATCATTTGAAAATGTTTTTTAATATCAGATAATTTTTGTATGATTTCAGAAACTGGCGAGATACCAAAACTACCAGCAGAAATTAGTAAAGTAAGTTCGTCATTATCTAACCCATATTTTCGTTTTAAGACTTCTTTATTTAAAGGTTTGCTAAATTGCAAACCAATGGGAATACCAAAAACTAATATCTGATTTTCTGGTATATTTGTATAGATTAAATTTTTTTTAATTTCCTCATGAGCTACACAATACAAATCTATATCTTTGATTAACCAAGCAGGATGATGTTCGTAGTCAGTAATGATTAATGTAATCTTATAGTTTTTGTTAGCTTGTTTACGGTAATATGCTAAAATATCTGCTGGGAAATAATGTGTGCAAATAATCACATCTGGCTTAAAATCATCTACCATTTCCAAAAAAGATTGAAGGTATAAATTATCTATTAGAAATTTAGGCTTAATAAATTCTTTTAAAAGATTATAATTTTTGTAGAAATATCCATATATTTCAGGAGAATTCTTAGCTACATCCACTACTGCTTTTCCATAGAAATATTTTACAAATGTTTTAGCGTATTCTAATAATTCTACGTTTTTAACAACACAATTTTTATTGTTTTTAAAAGCTTCTTCTAAAGCATCGGCAGCTTTTACATGTCCGGCACCAGCTTTTACTGAAACAATTAAAATTCTCTTAGACATTTTAAAAAATATTATAAATCTCCAATATCTTCCTTCCAAAGCTCTGGTTTGTCTAGAATGAACTTTTTCATGAGATTTTTACATTCATCTAGATTTAAATCTATCACTTCTATGCCTTTTGAAATCATAAAATCTTTAGCTCCTTTAAAAGTTTCTGATTCTCCGACAATTACTTTTTTAATATTAAATTGTACTATGGCTCCGGCACAGAGATAACAAGGCATCAAGGTAGAATACAAAACCGTATCTTTGTAACTTCCTATGCGTCCAGCATTTTCCAAACAAGATATTTCTGCGTGTAAAATAGGATTACCTTTTTGTACCCTCAAATTGTGTCCTCTGCCTATTATTTGATTGTTTTTAACCAAAACAGAACCTATGGGTATGCCTCCTTCAGATAATCCTTTTAAAGCTTCTGTAAAAGCTTCTTGCATAAATTCATCCATATCTTAATTTTCTTGTTTATATTTCATTTGATTTAAAGCTTTGATCAATTCACCTACTTGCAAAAACATGGCTATCCATTTCTTGCCTGCGGTTTTTTCCCATTTTTCTATCCATTCTAAACGTTTGTCTTTGATTTCTTCTGTATTTCCAGATTTTATTCTTTCAAGCATTTGAACTTTCCAAGAGATGGTTTCTGGTTTTTTAGTTTTTTCTTCTGCTTTTGTCATGATTTCAGTGATAACCCTGTCTTGCAATTCTTCAGCTTGATAGATTAATTTACTAATACATTGATCATAAATTTCACTTTCCCTACCTCCTAATTCAGATTTATCATCAGTTAAGCCTATCAATACCTCATCTATTTCTGACATATTTAAAGGAACACTCAAAAGCAAAATATCGTCTATTTCACAATGTTCGATTTCTTCTGTTTCTCCTGGTGTTTTAAAATTTTTTGATTTTACGCCATAAACACAACGAGTACCAAAATGCTCTTCGCCTTTTTGTTCTGTTTTTTCACCAGTATCAGGGTTAGAATAATAACCCCTTAAATTCATCTCTATAACTTTATTTTTCTTACCCTGGGGACCGCTTTGTTCTTCATTGCCACAAACTTCATTTAAAGTGCAAATTACTCTACCAGTTTCCTTTTCAATTACCATGGTATCTATCCCATTAAAATAATCATCGTAAAGAGATGCTCTTACTACGATATAATCATCTCCTAAATATTTAGCTAAAAGATATGTTACTATTTTTTCACACTCCAAAGGGTAATCTATCGATTTATTTTTTTCTTTTTTCCCAAATTCAAGTTGTTTTTCTAAAACTTTTAATTTATGTTCTACTTTAGCAATATTGACACGACCACAATCATCTCCTTTTTCTTCTACTAAATTAGGACGTTTCTCATTAGATTTTTTAGCTAAAGAACTTAAATATTTGTTTAAGTTCTTTAAACCTTGTTGAATTTTTAATTCTTTTTCAATTTCAATATTTGAATTCCCATTTTCTTTTTTAGAATATGATTCGATTCCTTTCATTTTAATATGTTTTTTTGTTAGCTATTTTTTTCCATTGTGATAACAAAGCCTGGCATTCTTTTAACATATATCCTTTTGTTATCTTAATTTTAGCTTTACCTAATTTATTCATTATATCATTAGTAATTGTTAATTCATTAAAACCTAACTTCTTTACATCTGAAATAGAAGTACCATAGGTAATTTTTTTAATTCTAGCCCAAGAAATAGCTGAAAAACACATGGGGCAAGGTTCTGTAGTACTGTATATTTCACAACCTGAAAGATTCCATTTTTTTAACTTTTTACAAGCTTCTTTAATAGCATTAATTTCAGCATGAGAAGTAGGATTTTGGTCTTTAAAGACAGTATTATACCCTAGGGATATAACTTTACCATTTTGGGTTAAACAGGCTCCAAAAGGGCCTCCAGACGAGTTTGCGATGCCCTTTTCAGCTGCTTTAATAGCCGCTAACATGTATTTCTTCCTATCCATGGTTTTTCTCTGTTTGAGAGACACTTTTAACATATTGACAATAATCACAATCAGAATGAGCTTTAGGAATAACACCTGAATTTAAACATGCATGAATGTCTTTTAAAGTGTTTTCCACCCAGGTATCATCACCTTGATAAGGTATGATTTTAATATCAAATTCTAATTTAGCATCAAAAGCTTCTTTGTCTGTTTGTCCGTTACAATAAACAAAATATCCTGTAGGAGAAACCTTAAAATCATTTTTTCTAAAAAGCCATTGATATACTTCCATCTGACGTTTGTAAGAGATCTGCCATTCGGCATCAAGATTTACTTCTTCGTCTTTAGATGTGCTTTTGTAATCTACAATCAATAATTCATTTTTAGGATTAATCCAAACATCATCTATACCTCCTGTTACTAAAAAATTAGTAGGTTTGTGTAAATAGGTAATACCTCCTGATAACGCATCTCTCCATTTTTCCATGTCTTTGTGATCATATGGAACAGCGTCTATCTTATAAGCTTTCATTAAAGGATGAGGTTCGTGTTTTATTCTGTGAATATCAAATTCTTTTTTTAAAAGCTTGTCTACCGCAGAATTCAAAGAAAAAGGAAATCCCGGGGGTCTAGCTACCCCTAAGCATCTATCTAAATAAAAACAACGGGGACAACTTAAAAACAAATCAATCTTAGATCGACTGATACGATATGATTCTTTGGCATTGGGTTGATATAAATTTCTAGACCTTTGTGCATTGTAATATTGTGTCATATAATTGTTTTTTCTTTTTTATTAATATTTAATAAATCTAACTCAGTTTCCGCCCCACAATATTGTTTTAAATATTCGTTTAATTCATTTCTAGCTGATATTAGATTTTCGTTTTTGTTAAAATCTAGATTATCTAAATTAATGATTATTTTCTGAGTTTGCTCTGTAATTTTAGTAAAATCACCGTTACGCCAATTCCATCTTCGACACATGACATTTAAGCTTAAATCATCAAAATAGATGACTTCCCCTGTTTCCGGATGTTCTTCTGTTGTTTCTCCTAAAGGAACGAATAATTCTTGTCCGCTAGCTAAACCTAAGCGTAAATTACCTTTGATCATATCTAAATCATCTCCTCCGCAAGGTAACAAATATTTCAAAGAAATGCAATTAAAAAGAGCTACTACAGTATTAATATATGGGATTTGATTGTTTTTACAAGCTCTTTTAATCAAAGATTTGATAGAAGGTGGATACTTATTAGGATTAGTTTTAAATTTAAGATATGCTTCATCCCAAATCTTAATTTCATTAGATTTTTCCCAATCAAAATTAGCAAAAAGCTTAATTTGAGAATCTAATAATTGTGATACCTCTTTCTGATTTAAGCTATTCTTAATTTTTTTTACAATAATGATACCTCTTTGAAATTGAGGGTATAAATCAAATATTTGAGAATCTATTATTATCTTCTGCATGTTTTCTTTGCTAATATTCTACAACTATTCACTTTTTTAACAAGATACAATATAACTATATAGACAATGTTAATTTAATTTGTTAATATAACTACAGAATCTATACGAAAAAGCACCTTTTGAGGTTTTGTCCTCTGACGGTGCTTTTTCATTATTTCCCCATTGATTGCTTTTGGCTAACTTTATAAAGTTAGCCAAAAAAGCTAAAACTTTATAAAGTTACAAATTTGACAGAAAATATTATTTTACTATAATACTAATAATTACTACGAAAAAGACCCTAATAAGGTTTTGTCCTTATTGGGGGTTTTTTCATTTTAAGAGCCAAAATTAATAAATTATATACTTACCTCTTTTATCTCAAGCTGAGATTTACCTTCTTTCTTAGGTTGTTGAAAATTAATTAGCAGTCCAGCTTTAATTTTTAATATTCTCATATAGGTTTTTATCTGCTGTTCTTCTGATGGACCCATGTTCCCACCAACCGCCTTAAACTCTAAAATTATCTTTTCATTGTTAAAATGGACTACAATATCAGGATACCCTTCACCAACATAGTGATTTTTGTATTTTAATTCTACAACCTTTTGATTTTCGTATTTTATCTTAGCTAACCGCAAACCAACCTGCATAGCCTTATCATAGACACACTCTTGGTGTCCTGAACCTAAAGACTTGTAAACATCTTTAGCAATAGAGATTATTTTTTGAGTTTTGGTGTTCATAGATCTATAAATCATTAATAAATTTAAATGTTTAATGCCTTTTCGTCGTTATTATTTTTTCTTTTGTATTTCTATCCAATCAATAATTTCTTCTATTTTCTCTGGTGATTTTAAATAAAAAATTTTAATGTTATTTTTTTCTGCCCAATCTATTTCTTTTACGGCTCCTCGCGAATTTTTCCAACCCGGAATAGCAACCACAGCATCACAAGCACGTTTTAAAAATTCCATATCCAATTCGTGATAAAACTCTTCTGGTTGATTCACGCCCTTACTGCCAAAATGTTCAGTATGATTATGCGCACAAAAAGCTCCGATTCCTTTATTTATTAACGCTATTTGATATTTTTCCGCCTCTCTAATATTTCTTTCGATAGTTTCCCATTTTCCATCGCCAAAATATGGACCAGAAATAAAAATGATTTTCATATTATTAAATTTCCATTCTACTTCTAAAAAATTTCTCAGTTTCTCTATCTACAAAATAAATATAACAACCCTTTAACGCTCTACTCAGCAATACACGATATGAGTTTTTTATTAAATTAATAAAATTATCCCCGCCCCTTTTAACAACAGAATCGGCTGAATTTTCGGGATGTCCTTCCCATTTATTAGCCTCAAAGTTATATATAAGATCTTTCCCAACAATAACTCCAACATAATCAAATTCAAATCCTTGTATGGTATAAATACTACCTATCTGAGTAACTGCACGAGGGTCATAAGGCCAAAGGGAAGCAGGTGGAACATCTGGAGATAATCTCATTCCAGTTTCTTTGCCCTCCCAAGTCATTGCAAAATCATCAATAACTACATCTTTGACAAGTGACCCATCGGGATTAGGTCCACTCCATTTCCAACAAAAACCAGCAACAAGTCGTGCAGAATTTGGTTCATAGTCATTTTTTTCTTTTATTTTATTATAAAGTTCATGTGGAGAATTAACTATTTGAAAATCAAATTCGCTTTTTTTATTATCCCATATTTTTTCTGCTGTTTTTGTAACACCCAATGTATTACTTATCCATTGAACAAACTTATCTGAACCCTGACAACGAAATTGAATATCAAGTTGGTATTCATGTACATTACATCCAAGATGTTCGGCATTTTCACGGATATAATTGCTCGATCCTATTTCATCAGGTTTAATATTTTGTTGATCATCAACAAAAAACACAGGAACTTTTGCTACATTTATAAGTTCTTCAACCTGTAGCAAGGGTGATTTTTTTAATCGTGAAGTCCATCTATTATTACTTGTAATACGTATTCTATGAGATTCATCTGCTATAAGTACGTCTATTACATTAGGCTCAGCATTAATATAAGTATTGAAATACTTAACTTGATCAAAGCCACCTTCTCCTATTGTTTTGCGGAGCGTCTCTGTAAACGCCTTTGAACCCGTGGCGTATTGAGCATTAAATCCTAATTTTGATAATTCTGCCAATAAATTAACTGCTATTACTGATTTTCCAGTACCTGGTCCACCCCTTACGATTATGACTGATTTCTTCTTATTATGTAAACCATAACGGACAAGATTCATAACTTTATCAAATGCAACAAGTTGATTGTCAAGCATGCGTAATGGTTCAATAGCTTGGAATCACCCTGAGTATTTTGTAAAGTATGAAAATGGCATATACAACTAATATAAACGTAGGGAAAATCCGTATACAGGCAATAC
>Ga0247841_10000926_pt1 | contig 71841 bp, 62 predicted proteins | sample LaCruzMarch2015__2_FD_192410 | JGI IMG/M metagenome (GOLD analysis project Ga0247841, IMG submission 192410) | Freshwater microbial communities from meromictic Lake La Cruz, Castile-La Mancha, Spain - LaCruzMarch2015_18m | ecosystem: Environmental > Aquatic > Freshwater > Lake | place: Spain... | reverse complement strand
TGAAATTTGCCTTGAGTTGAGGGGGTCTGTTTTTAAAAGTGCAAAATAAATCAACAATATGCCTGATTTTCTGACAGTTTCAAATCAACAACATGGAAATCAGGTTTTAGTCGGATAATAGTGATAATAAAAACATCGTTGGAGAATAATGACAAAAAACTTCTTCTAGAATTTCGTCCAAAATCAAGTACAAGCAATCTTTTTTCAGGATATGTTTGGATAGATAAAAGTAATAATGCAATAGAAAAAATTGATTACCATATATACACAAACGATTTTTTTTATTTACACCCAGCCATTGAGCAAGACAAGGTGGATTCAATAGAGTTGAACTTGAATTATACCTTTGATAATTCAAACAAGAACAATCCAATCCTGACAAGTGTCTCGATTGACTATTCATTGTTGTACTTTTCAAAACAGTTATCGAACACAATTAAAATAACAAGCGAAGGTTTCATGCTCTTTTATGATTATTCATACCCATTTCTTGAAGAAATTCCATTAGGCTTAATATCTGAACAAGGAAACGATTATCAAAAAATTTCATTATTACCATATGACTCAATTTTTTGGGCCTATTCGGGAATAACTCCTCAAAATGAAAAACAAAAGCAATTCATTGATTATTTTCAAGCGAATGGATTTCTTATAAATTTTTCAAAAGTGATTGATTCATTGTCAGGAGCAAATTATATTCATTGGAATGGTTCTTCTGATATATTGTACACAGATCTTCTAAACAGATCTCCTGTTGTGCACGTTTCATCCGGCGGAGTAAGTTCTTTCAATATAAAAAACCCGACTTTGTATGATATTGATTGTCAAATACTACTAAATCCTGTTAAAATTAATGATAGCATTCATATAACATCTTGTACATTACTGAATAGATCCACATCCTATTATTTTGTAGGAAACGGATACAAAGCGGCCGTTTTTATTAATTTGACCTTCGATCTATTTGAGAAAAAAAGAAGAGAAATAATTGCAAGCTACAATAAATTCTCTAAAGCACATTTAGCAACATTCGACGATATACGATCAATATATAATATTGAATTGGCTAAGTTGAAAGACACAATCAGAACTTTTCAGAATGAAACTCAGAATGGCAAAAATACTATTGCATTAATCAAATGGTATAAGTATATGAATCAGAAAACCGGAATTGATAGATCAACGCTAATAAAGAAGATGTTAGAGGAAGAAGCCATTTCGAGATAAAAAAATTAAGAAATAATACAAAACACCAATGAAAAGGTTCTTAGAGTACAGTTAAAATGTTAAGCAAGGAACTTAAGAATACAGATAATAAAAGTGGATAGCCTGGGCAATGCTGATTGGGAACTTCCGTGGTCACAGTTAGGTGCAACGTCCTTTTACGGTCAATCATATCGGTCTATAACAGATAACAACAAGAATATTTATTCCTGTGGAAGACATATTGAACCTTCAGTGACACCACCCGGAGACAGACCAACCATTATGAAAACCGATTCAAGTGGGAATGAGATATTGTCTTATCGCGATCTGGTGCCCGATTCCTGGCAAGCTGTATTTTCAGACATAAACTGGTTTAAGGATTCCACTATTGAACTGAATGGCGGGTGGGTATTGACATACGGTGGGGAGTCACAAATAGGAGTTTTTAAAGTAGATCGGAATGGGAATATCCTGGATTCTGCTAATATTCAGAAAACGGATTATTGCTTTTCCGACGCTATTGTTGATAAAGATAATAAACTATTTCTTGTTCAACCAAAATCCGAAGGAGGATTTTATCGTACCTATACCTGGAAACTCAACTCCGATCTTGAGTATGATACGCTCTATACCCAACCATTGTTGTACGACAGCCTTTGTCCGCACCCGATTGCCTCTGATACCATCCCGCTCAATTGCATCATAGTTGGTTTGGATGAACCATTTCAAAACCCGGAAACCGGAAAACTTAAAGTTTATCCCAACCCGGCAAGTGACCAGATAAACATTATGATCCCTGAGCAAATAAAATCCAGCGCAAATACCACGGTATTCGATCTTACCACGGTGTACCACAAGTGGCATTCGGCCCTGGTTGAAATTTATGATCTGTTCGGGCGAAGGATGTACTCAAAAGAAGTTCTGCAATCAGAGAAAGAGTTTGAAGTCGATATCAGCGCCTGGCAACAGGGATTATACATTGTGAGGCTGGTCTATAATGGCCAGACGGTTGCAAGTGAAAAAGTAGTAATACAGTGAGTTTTGTTAATTGGTTAGTGTAATACATAATGCACCTCAACCCCCGGCCCCTTCTCCTGAAGGAGAAGGGGAGGGATTATTGGTAATTGTTGTTATTCGTAATTAAAAACGTGCTCTTAAAGCTATAATAAAGTTCCTTCCCGGACCGGATATTCCCGAACTGTATGGCCGATATAGTTGATCGGTCAGGTTCTCAACTCCGGCACTGACAGAAAAATTATTGGTTATCTGATACAGAGCCTTTATATTAAGCGTATACCATGCTGGTGAGTACGGATTTCCGTCGGAGTCTTGCGCATACAAGTATGCCTTACCGCGTTCCTCTTCAGGCAGGTTCTTATAACTTATCTCTCCGTTATATACAGCATAGAAATCCAGTTCCAGTTTATTAACTGCAAAGGTGAGATGTGAAACACCAAACCAGGGAGCAGCATGACGTAATGGGCTTGTGCTGCCATCGTCCAGCTCTTCATCCCCTTTCTGATAATTAAACTGCGAGGTCAATCCGAAACCGGCAGGTAATTTTACTTCCAGCCCTGCCTGAATTCCATACACCTTAGCAAAAGCGGCATTCTGGATTGCCTGTACTTTACTCATCTCGCCATTATACATAATGCTATCCAGGCCATTGAGCTTAAAATCCCTCCTGACCATCGCATTCTGAAGGTAAGTATAATATCCTGTCAAATCGATTTTAACTATTTCTCCGAAAACCTTCGATACGCCAATTTCTCCATTATAGGCATATTCCGCTTTGAGATCAGGGTTAGGTACGACGACGCTTCCCGGCTCAGAATCGAATACTTTTCCAAGGTCATCCACGTTTGGCGACCGGAATCCGGTCGAAAAATTTGCAATTAGTGTCCATTTTTTACCAGGATTGTACACCAATCCAATGTTTCCTGTCAGTGCACCATCATTTAGCTTGACTTCGGAGAATGGAAATGGATAAAACGCGAGGTTATTGCTAAAATCGGCATTCAGGATGTAATAATTATAACGTGCTCCTGCCTGGATAAGAAACTTTGGGGTGATTTTAAAATTATAGTTCAGATATGCGGCATAGGAAGACCAGGTGGATTGAGGATATCGTGATGGACCGATAACCATATTGCCCGAAAGGATATCTTCATCGGTTCCGGTCGATTTAACATCATCCCAAACCACTTCCAATCCATAATAAAAGGTATGTTTTTGTCCAAGGGATTTGATAAAGTCTATATTGGCCGAGTAGGCATTGACTTTTTCTGCCGTATGATATCGTATAGTATCCTGAAAATTTCGGTTTATACGGCTTTCTCCGAACAATTGCCAGGCCAACCGGATAGTCATCTGATCATAGATTACATTGGTAGCGCTGTTGGTTATGGTCAGGTTGTTCATCATCCACTCCTGAGGACCATAGTACCATTCGGCGCTCTTGGGTAATCCTTTTTTCGTCTGGATCAGCCGGTCATACCGGGAATAATCGGAAGTAATAGAGTATTGAAATCCATATTGAAATTCCCATTTTTCATTTGGTTTAAAGCTGATTTTTTGCATCAGATTGATCTGAGTGTATCCGGTAGGATTCTGCACTTTCGGATCATTATTAGTTACAACAAGATCGACATTATCAACACGTTCCACATACCAGGGTCTCAAATAGTCTTTCGGTCCATAGCTTCCCATTCTTAAATCCCCATATTTATTTGCAGAGAAACTGGTGATAAAGGCCCATTTCTTCCATCCCACATTGACATCGAAGTGGCCGGTGACCTCATTGTTGGCCGAGGAATATCTTGTTAATGCATTTCCACTGACAAGAGGTTTAGAAGTAAGCGAATATTGAGGCGTCAGGGTCTTGAAGCTCATTACCCCGGCAATAGCGTCACTTCCGTAGATGAGGGAAGTAGGTCCAAAGATCACTTCGGTATTTTCAAACGAAAATGGATCCAGAGAGATTACATTTTGGAGATTCCCACTGCGGAATATGGCAGTATTCATTCGAATACCATCCACTGTATAAAGCAGTCTGTTGGTGGCAAAACCACGGATCATGGGACTTCCACCACCTTGCTGGCTTTTCTGTATAAATACCTCTCCGGATTCTGCCAACATATCTGCCGTTGTTTGTGGATTTCCCAATGCCACATCTTTCGGTGAAATGATCAGGATTTTAGAAGGAATTTCCCTCTCTTCCTGATTCCAGCGGGTTCCGGAAATAACGATCTGATCAAGATCAATTGCGGTTTGACTCAAGGTAATCGAAAAACTTGCTTTTTCAAGATCGGAATAACTAATCAGGGTTGTCTGGTACCCAATCAACCGGATTTCAATCTTATCAGCTCCTTTAAATTTTGATATATCGGCTTGTCCTTCAGTATTGGTTACTGCAAATCCTTTCGGATTATTGCTTGAGATCGTGACCAGGTCAATAGGTTGACCATTGTCCTTATCTTTAATCGTGATAATTTGAGAATAACAAAAGATAACCAGGTTTGATAGAAAGCACAGTATTAAAAGTCTTTTCATTTTTTTCGTAATTTACATTAAACAAAATAGAATACCACTCCATAAACATGAAGGGAGATAAAACTAATAAAGAAGATTTATTTAACTTAATCTGGGAGGAGGGACATCGGGCTCGGAAAAAGCGGATAAACAGCGGAACTGATTATCCGGATAAGATTTCTTATCCTGTCTTGGATCACATGGATTCCAAATAAAATGATGCGGAAGGTATAGTGTCTGTAAAAAAGTAATCAGACGTTTCTGGCTTTCCTTGTTTTGTGGGTGTTGCCCCAATGCTTGTGCGACGAGTTTCTTGATCTGTATATTCAGGACAGTCTCCTCCTTGTCCCAAAAGCAATGATAAAATACCGAGTCTCCCTTAGTTTCCGTAAAAACAACGTCATACATTTGATCGTTGTATTCAAATTCTCTGGATTCTTCCCACCGTAATTTCTCCCTGGCTTCTTTTTTAGTAAAAGTCAGAAGAAACAGATTCTCTTTATCCATCCCTTTAATGATCTTCTGTTCGATCTCCTTTTTAATCGCCTGTTTATTCAGGGTTAACCAGAAATAACCTAACAAGAAGGGAGTCGTCAGACATAGAAAGAGAAAAATCCCGAACCCTTTTTTTAATGGAATCGTAAGAATATTTTTTAGGTTTCAAAGGTAAATATTTAATCCGTGATCTCAGCTGGAATATCCTGGACGTGTTCAGCGCTATTTTCAGACAGCGACTGATGAATCGCCAGAACCTGGGGAATCAGCATCTCCGTACCGTCATTCCGGATGACAAAATCCGAAAGAGTTGCTTTTCTGTCATCATCCATCTGGAATTGCATTCTTTTTAGGATATCCTTTCTTTCAGCATGGTCCCGCTCGATAACCCTGGCAATAGCGATCTCTTTTGGACAAGCCACGTGGACAATTCTGTCAAATTCACACTGGAAGCCGCTTTCAAAGATTATTGCGGCCTCATGGATAATGTAAGGAGAATAACATTGCCGATCGACCCATTCTCGGAAATTTTCTTTAACCAGAGGATGAAGAATCGAGTTCAGGGTATTCAATTTTACGGCATCAGAAAATACGATTCGAGCAAGGATTTTCCGGTCAATCTCCCCATTACCGGTAAAAACCCCTGATCCGAATGCATCGCGAATTAATACTTTAATGTTATTATTTTCAAAAAGTTTTCTTGATTCCAGATCTGCGTGATATACAGGTATACCCAATATGTTAAATATGGCGGAAACAATACTTTTCCCACTACCCATGTTGCCGGTCAATCCCACCTTTTTCACCGTTCAATCCATCCGTTTTGGTTTTGGGAGACGTTTATTAAACTCAAAAAAGAGAGTATCGGGGTGAATTGAATAAACGTCGCTGAAAAAGTTCGTCTCAGAAGCAATATCTTTCATGATTGATTCGGTCAACATAATCCCATAATAATGGGAGTCATAGTAACGGATCTTGATATTTCTCAGACTTACATCGAAGTGACGTGTCTTTCTGAAAAGGAATTTTTCTGAAAAAAAGTCAAAACCCTGAGCCTTTACTTGAAGGTTCAGGGTACTATCGGAACAATTGACCAGGCTGAAATTTCCTGGAATCTGTGTATAGGTGAGATGATAGTTGAAGGTGTAATAATAATCCTTTGAAAGACGAACGATAGCCCATAAAAAGACTGAAATTACAAGGCAAACAATGAAAATGGATAACTGGTATCGAAATTTCTCATTCTTTCGTTGCAGTGCATTTCCGAAAAATTCGAAAAATTTGGGCTTCACGGTGAAAAAAAGTTACACCGGGTTATTTAGCCTCTATGGTTTGCGAGTTGTCGATGGCAATAGCGGACTTTTCTACCCTGATACGAACCTGGTTTTCTATCTCAATAGTAACGGTCGTATCCTGGATTTCAACAATCCTGCCATGAATTCCACCGATGGTAATTATTTTTTGTCCTTTCTGAAGTGATTCCCTGAATTTTTTCTGATCCTTGGAACGTTTCATCTGTGGACGGATGAAAAAGAAATAAAATACTACCACGATAAGCAATAAAAAAAGATAGGACCAATAGTTCGTCTGTTGTCCACCTGCTCCGCTTTGCGGAATCTGTAATAAAATACTTAATACGTTTGTCATATTGTTCAAGATTTATAATTATTAATTCAATATTATTTAATAAGCATCAACTTATAATCATTTTTTTGAGCTGTGATCAACTCAAATTTTACCTTTTAATTTAGTTCTCCCCAACATTCATAACCTGTGCCTTGATTCTGAGAACCGTTGTATTCGGTTGAGTATTGGCAACCACTAAAATATTTTTCGATTGAAATCCTTTTTGCCCTTTGCTGGAAAATGCAACTTTGATAACTCCTTTTTCACCAGGCCTAATAGGTGTTTTAGGATAGGAGGGTACGGTACACCCACAGGAAGTACTCACCTCGGCAATGATCAGGTCGGAATTTCCTTCATTAGTGAATTTAAAATTAATCGAAACGGTTTCTCCCTGCAAGATCTTTCCGAAATTGTGTTCCTTTTCCTCAAATTGCATAATGGGCAGGCTGTTTTTGTCAACTTTACCGCTGGCGGTATTGGGATTATTTACAACATTTGCCGAAAGTGTCTCTTCCTCATTTTTCGGGGATGAATTGCATGCGCTGAATATGCATATTCCAACGATTAAGGCTATCGAAAAAAAATGGATTATCTTCATTGTAATTCATTTCAAATGAATGAGCAAAAGTACGAATTATTAATCATTAAAAAAATCCGTAATTTTACCTCCTATGCGTATTTATCTTATAGGCTATATGGCCTCCGGGAAGTCAAAAGTCGGATCGGACTTAGCTGAAATGCTGGGTTATTCCTTTTCGGACCTTGACGATCTGTTTGAGGAAAAATATCGGATAAGTATTTATGACTTCTTCTTTAAATACGGCGAATCAAATTTTCGGAGAATTGAGCATGATATACTGAGAGAAACTCACCAAATGAATCGGTCCATTATTTCCACTGGCGGAGGGACTCCATGCTTCTTCGATAATATGAATTTTATCAGGAATTCCGGATATTCTGTCTATTTACGCTGGAGTATTAAGGAATTGGTCTTTCGTTTACAAAAAGTGAGAAGAAAACGCCCTCTCTTAGAGGAATTTGAGGGGAAAGATCTTTTTAAATCCGTCGCCAAACATTTAGAAGAGCGGGAAGTATTTTATAACCAGGCCGATTATGTCTATGATGCAGAGACCAATAATCTTGATAATGTTGTTTCGTGGATTAAGTCGAATCCGGATAAGGATCTTATCTCCTTTTGAGTAAGGCCACATTCTCTACATGATGGGTTTGAGGGAACATGTCGAAAGGCTGGCATCTGACCAGGTCATACTGTTCCTTCAGTAAAACCAGATCTCTTGCCTGGGTCGCTGAATTGCAACTGACATAAATTAATTTTTCAGGCATGGCAGAAAGTATTGCTTTGATTGCCTTTTCATGCATTCCGGATCTTGGCGGATCCGTGATGATGATATCAGGATGACCTTGTTCAGCGAAAAAATCCAAAGTCATCATCTTTTCTACTTCCCCCGTAAAGAAAAGTACATTCCTGATGTCATTTGCCAGGATATTCTTTCGGGCGTCTTCTATCGCCGATGGAACCGATTCTATACCAATTACCTTGCCAACGCTTTGTGCAACATACATGGCGATCGTTCCGGTTCCGGTATATAGATCATAAACGGTTTCATTTCCTGTGAAATTTGCCTGTTCTGCTATAAACCGATACAAGTTGGGAGCCTGATATGAATTTGTCTGAAAGAAGGAAACCGGTCCGATTTGAAAATCGAGTTCTCTTTTTCCGGGAAGAAATGATTCCATTTTTTCAACGATAAATGGAGAACCTTTGTAAAGGTTCACCGGAAGATCGTGGATGACATCATTTTTCTTAGGATTTATAACGAAATAAAGTGAGGTGATGGCCGGAAATGCATCAGCCAGTTCATCCAGTAATTTAGTTATCACCGGGCGGTCATCGATCCTGACGACGAGAATGACCATCAGGCCTCCGGCTGAGGTATTCCGGATTATCAGATTCCTTAGAAAACCTTCCCAATTTCTGACATCGTAAAAGCTTAATCCATGGGTTAGGGCATAACTTCTGACAAACAAGCGAACGGCATTCGAAGGCTCCTCCTGGAGGTGACACTGGTTGATGTTGAGCACACGGTCGAACATCATAGGGATGTGAAACCCCAAAGCATTACGCTCCTTATCAGTATCCTCAGAACCCCCTTTGGGGTCTGTAAACCATCTGCGATTTGAAAAGGTGAATTCAAGTTTATTCCGGTAGTAACGAATGCGTGGGGAAGGAATAATTGGAGAGATGGCCGGATTCTCAATCTTTCCGATTCTTTGGAGGTTATCTTCAACTTGCTTTTGTTTGTAGTAGAGCTGATCTTCGTAATTCATGTGTTGCCAGCGGCAACCACCGCAAATTCCAAAATGTTCGCAGAATGGATTTGCCCGCCGATCGGAATAATGATGAAACCGGATCACCTTTCCCTCCATATAGGCTTTCTTCCTGACAATAATCTGGACATCTACCACATCCCCGGGGACCGCATATGGAATAAACACGACCTTATTATCCACTCTGGCAACTGCTTTCCCTTCCGACCCTGCATCCAGAATTTCCACATTTTCAAATAATGGTAAAGGAGCTTTAATCCTCGACATCGGTTAGTTTTTTAATAGTTAAATAGTGAAACGCAAAATATTCACAACTACCTGAAAAAAACATTCATGAGGAAATCGTGAAATAAGTATAGAAGAAAATAAATTATCCATCATCCATTATCCATCTTTTTTTTATAGTGCTTTGAATCCCCCCATTCCCCATATCCGATCTCATCCCCTGCCATAGCGATACGGACTTCAAGACAAGTGTTGCAGGTTTCCGGATTTTCATCGATACAAGGTTTATTATCATAAAGGAGATAGTCGTTACGATACTTGACAGGAGTAAGGTTGGGCATAAGAACATTTGCTCCTACCATAAGGGCTTTTTCCCTACCCTGTGGATCGATGGTTTGCATGGCAGTAGTTGCTGCAATATTTATATCTTTCATGAGAATGCGGAGAATGGCTACCATTTTCAGGGAGAGGCGGAAACGTTCCGGTTGTGGCATCAGGAGGTCTTTGAACTGGAATAACGGAGTATCTTCGTGCTCCAGGTAAGGTCCCATTCCTGCCATATCTATATCAAAATCGCGAAAAAAGATTAGATCGTCCGCAAGATCAGAGAGGGTTTGAAAAGGCAATCCAATCATGACTCCGGTTCCGACCTGGTATCCTGTTTGTTTTAGAATTTTCAAGGATTCCAGCCGTTTCAGATAATCATGCTTCGAATCGGAGGGGTGAAGTTTTTTGTATAACTCCGGGTTTGAAACTTCAATTCTCAGCAGGTACCTGTGAGCCCCGGCTTCAAACCACCGCCGGTATGTCTGTTCAGTTTGTTCTCCCAGCGATAGCGTAATATGTAATTTTCCCTCGGTTTGTTTATGGATTTTCTTTAATAAAGATTCGATTCTTGTTATAAAGGCCTTTGAATGTCGCTCCCCCGACTGGATTACAATGGACGCATACCGATGTTCGAAAGCATAATTGGCGGCTTCCAAGACCTCTTCTTCGCTAAGCTGGTATCTTCGATATCGTCTATTACCTGACCGGATGCCGCAGTAATAACAATTTTTGGAACAAAAATTTGAAAATTCAATCAGTCCACGGAAATAGACTTTGTTTCCGACAAATTCCAGTTTTATTTCCCGAGCTTTTTCGAAAATAATTCTGGTATCTTCTTCGTCAGCAGAAAGTAATAATAAAAGATCGTCTTTTGTAAAATGATCTTTTTGCAAAATATTTTTGACAACTATTGACATGTAAAACTAAAAGTAATTCTCTTCGAACAGGTTCTCATTTTTACCGATCAAATATTTATACGTTAAACCGGATATGTAAAATATCTCCATCTTTAACAACATAATTCTTACCCTCCACGAATAATTTTCCGTTTTCCTTACAGGCATGTTCCGATCCAAGCTTGATAAAATCTTCATACTTCATAACTTCAGCTCTGATGAATCCCCGTTCGAGGTCGCTGTGAATGACTCCTGAGGCTTGAGGAGCTGTCATTCCTTTCTTGATCGTCCATGCTTTAACTTCCTTTGGTCCTGCTGTGAAAAAACATTGGAGATCAAGTAAGTGAAAAGCGGCACGGATCAGTCGATTTACTCCGGGTTCTTTAAGTCCGGCATCAGTCAGAAATGCCAGGCGGTCCTTTTCCGAATCTAATTCAGCAATCTCAGATTCCATGCGCCCTGCAATAAGGATAACTTCTGCATTCTCGTCTTTCACCGATTCGAGAAACCGTCTGGAGTAATCATTTCCATCCCGAGCTGCGTCATCCCCTACATTACAGATATAAAGGACGGGTTTAGCACTCAATAAAAAAAGATCGGCAACATAACGAAAGTCAGCTTCCGGAACCGGAAGGGTACGCGCTGAACGTAACGATTCGAAATGAGCCTTATAGGCATGAAGAACCTCAAGGCAATGTTTCGCATCTTTGTCACCGGCCTTGATCTGTCTTTCGGTACGTGAAATCTTTTTTTCTACCGATTCAAGATCTTTAATCTGTAATTCCAGTTCGACAATTTCTTTATCGCGGACAGGATCTATGGATCCTTCCGGATGAGGCAACTGAGAATTTTCGAAGCAACGAATTACATGGATGAGGGCATCCACATTGCGGATGTCGGAGAGGAACTTATTACCTTCGGTATGGCTTCCTCCCTTGGATAAGCCGGGAATGTCAACCATCTCGATGGTTGCAGGAACAATTTTCGCGGAATGTATCAAATTGTCAATGGCTGTCAGCCGAATGTCCGGAACATTGATGATCCCGAGATTTGATTTATTGCCGGTAAAAGCTGTGTTATGAATTTCTGCGCGGTTGTTGGAAATACAGTTAAATAAGGTCGTCTTTCCGGAACCGGAAAGTCCGATGATACCACATTTTAAAGGCATAGGTAAATATTTTAAACTGCAAAGGTAACCAATTTGGGGAGCATTTTTTCAATCGATGCTAAGGATCGTGAAGGCCTGATCGTAGAATAGTTCAACTGAAACCATATCATCGGCACCAACTTCTCTGTCAATTATTTTAATATTTTTTATATTTGAAAAATTATTTTATAAATATCCGACCAAACGTTGTTCATACAAACGTTGGATGATAAGCACGGATATTTCATCCGACCACTAAATAAAATTAAATTATTAAGATGAAAAATTTTTCGATTAGGTTTCTTTTGCCCACTGTAATTGTTTTGGTGACGATGTCCCAGACAATTCATTCCCAGTTTTTAATTGCTCCAGTACAAAAGGGAAATCTATGGGGTTTCATTGACAATAGTGGAAAATGGGTCATTGACCCACAGTTTAGCGCTGCTTCTGTATTTTTGGAAGGGTTTGCAGCAGTGGAGAAAAATAAATTATGGGGCTATATTGATACTAAGGGAGATTGGGTTATCAATCCTTCCTACAAACGAGCTGAAGATTTCAGCGAAGGTTTATGCCGGGTAATTACGACAGATGATGTTGGAGGTAAATGGATTTACCTGGATAAATCAGGCAAACAAGCTTTTCCGGCTCATTTCGACAATTGTAAGGACTTCAGCGGGGGGAGAGCGGCTGCAAGACAGGGATCGTTGTGGGGGTATATTGATAAGGCAGGGCAATTTGTTATTAAACAGAAATTCGAACATGCTGAAACATTTTCAGATGGTGTTGGCAGAGTTAAATTGGATAAGGTTTATGGTTTTATCGACCCATCCGGGAAATGGGTATTACAAACCGATTTTGAAAACATACGTGACATAAAGGAAGGGATTGCACCTGTTAAAGGTAAGAAAGGGTGGGGTTTTGCTGACCGCAACGGAAAAATTATTGTACCGGCGGGAAATGAACATGCTGAACCTTTCTCGGAAGGACTCGGAAGAGCGAGGAATAACGGATTATGGGGATATTACGATATCAGTGGTAAGCTTGTGATCCCTTATGAATTTAATGAGTGTATGGATTTTTCGGAAGGTTTAGCTGCCGTCAGGAATGAAAAATTGTGGGGATTTACCGACAAGAATGGAACTGTGGTGGTTCCCATGCAGTTTAAAGAAGTCCGATCCTTCTCCGGAGGTCTTGCTGCTGTAAAATCAGGTTCGCTATGGGGTTTTATAGATAAAACCGGAAAATTCATTATACCGGTGCAATTTGATAACGCCATGGAATTTTCTACGGAAAAGTAACTGATAACCTTTTGGTCTTAAAATATTTATTTCTATCTTTGCACCCCAATTTTGATGGGAAAAAAATCGGAACACGTTCTTTATAAATCCCATATGAGTAATTAACCAAATGTTTAACCCGGTTGGCGCTTAGTCGCTGCCATAAAGAAAAATTGAATGACTCTTGAAGAATCAAACATTAGCAATGAATTGGAACATGATGCTGAAATGAATGTTGAACCTATTGAACAAGTTAAACAAGTTGAATCTATTGAACAAGTTGAATCTATTGAACAAGTTAAACAAGTTGAATCTGTTGAACAAGTTAAACAAGTTGAATCTATTGAACAAGTTGAACCAATCAATCCTGTAGATGAAATTCCGGTTGCAAAAAGAACAAAAAGAAAACCGACTAAAGAAGATTTAAAAGATTTTGATTGGGATTCCATTGGAAAAAAACATGAAATATATTCTTCCGATGAACGGAAAAAGCTGGAGGATGTTTATGATCAAACTTTACGGGCCATACAAGACCACGAAGTAATTGAAGGAACTGTCGTTGCGATGAATAATCGTGAAGCGGTTGTCAATATCGGATTTAAATCCGATGGTGTTATCATGCTTAATGAATTCCGCTACAATCCTGATTTGAAAGTTGGCGACAAGGTTGAAGTTTATGTTGAAAACCAGGAAGATGTAAGCGGGCAATTACTTCTTTCACATAAAAAAGCCCGCATCCTTAAATCATGGGAACGGATCAATGATGCTCATGAGAAACAAGAAATTATCAAGGGGTATGTTAAATCGCGCACTAAAGGCGGGCTCATTGTCGATATCTTTGGGATTGAGGCATTTCTCCCCGGTTCGCAAATCGATGTTAAACCCATTCGCGACTATGATATTTTTGTCGATAAAGTGATGGAATTCAAAGTCGTAAAGATCAATCACGAATACAAAAATGTTGTTGTTTCTCATAAAGCCCTTATCGAAGACGAGCTTGAAGCCCAGAAGGCGGAAATCATTAAAAAACTTGAAAAGGGACAGATTCTTGAAGGTACGGTTAAGAACATTACCAGCTATGGTGTATTTGTTGACCTTGGCGGCGTTGATGGTTTGATACATATCACCGATCTTAGTTGGGGACGAATTAATCATCCTGAAGAAATTGTAAAACTTGATCAAAAGATAAAGGTTGTTATTCTGGATTTTGATGATAATAAAAAACGTATTGCGCTTGGTTTGAAACAACTCACTCCGCATCCATGGGATTCGCTCGATCAAAACCTTAAGATCGGAGATAAGATCAAGGGCAAGGTGGTTGTTATTGCTGATTACGGTGCCTTTGTTGAGATAGCTGCCGGAGTTGAAGGGCTGATCCATGTTTCTGAAATGTCGTGGTCACAGCACCTTCGTACCGCTCACGATTTCTTAAAAGTCGGGCAGGAAGTGGAAGCAGTTATTCTTACCCTCGATCGTGAAGAACGCAAGATGTCGATGGGGATCAAACAGCTTATCCCTGATCCATGGGCAAATATCAAGGAAAAATATCCGCTCAAATCAAAGCATACTGCAATCGTACGCAACTTTACCAACTTTGGCATTTTTGTTGAACTCGAAGAAGGCGTTGACGGACTCATTCATATCTCCGATCTCTCCTGGTCAAAGAAGATCAAACATCCGGCTGAGTTTACTAAGATCGGTGAAAGCATTGAAGTTATCGTGCTTGATGTTGATGTTGATAACCGTCGTCTGAGTCTTGGACACAAACAGCTCGAAGAAAACCCATGGGATGTCTTTGAGAGTGTATTTTCGGTTGGGTCGGTACATAAAGGGACCATCGTTAATCTGAATGATAAAGGCGCTATTGTTGCGTTGCCCTATGGTGTTGAAGGATTTGCTCCGTTACGCCACATGAATAAAGAAGATGGTACCCAGGCAAAGGAAGAAGAACAATTGGATTTCAAAGTGATCGAATTTTCAAAAGAAAATAAAAAAATCATTCTTTCGCACAGCAAGATCTATCAGGATATTTTGAATGCCGAGAAAAACAAGGAATCCAAGACGACCATAAAAAAAGAAAAAGACACAAAGAAAGCTATCAAGAAAGTTAAAGAAAATCTTGAAAAGACAACCCTTGGCGATATCGATGCCCTGGCAAATCTGAAAGCTGACATGGTGAAAGCCGAAGAAAAAGCCAAGAATCCAAAATCTGAACAAAAGGAAAAAACTCCCGATACGGAAACGACGACATGACTTTTTCATTAACGGTACTGGGAAGCAATGCTGCAATTCCAGCATATAACCGAAATCTTAGCGCTCATTTACTCAATATAAATGAGCGCTTCTTTTTAATCGATTGCGGAGAGGGAACTCAAATTCAACTACGAAAATTCCATCTTTCTTACCAACGAATAAAACATATTTTTATCAGCCACCTTCATGGCGATCATTTCTTTGGTTTGATCGGGCTTTTAAATTCAATGCACCTCCTCGGACGAAAGGAAGAACTTCACCTGTATGCTCATCCGCTACTTCAAGACATTCTCGAACTGCAATTTCAAGCTTCCCAAACGAGGTTAATCTATCCACTTATTTTCCACCCACTCCAGACGGATCGATATGAGTTGATCCTGGAAGAGGAACGGGTTGTAGTTCACAGTTTTCCTCTGACGCATAGCATCCCGACCTGCGGTTTTGTTTTCAGGGAAAAGAATCCTCCCCGGAAAGTTCTAAAAGCCAGATCTTTTGCCTATTGCAGCGATACCGGCTATTCAGAAAAAATCGTGCCTTATATTCATAATGTGGATATACTATATCACGAAGCTACCTTTATGCAGGAATTGTCGGCAGTGGCCAATGAAAAATTGCACTCCACGGCCATTGAAGCAGCAACCATAGCAAAGAATGCTAAAGCCGGAAAATTATTCCTCGGCCATTTTTCTGCCCGGTACGATGATCTTCAACCTTTGATTGATGAAGCCAGGACGGTTTTTGCCGAATCATATGTGGCCGAAGAGGGGATAAACTTAAAAATTGGTTAGTAAGAATTTCATTATCAGTTTAAATTCATTATCTTCGTAATTTGATATTTCGATTGGCTCTTAAGATAAGTTTGGTTCAAAACATAAAGTTCCATGCTTGTTAATTTTTCTCTGATCCTTGGATTAATCCATAATATTGCGCTTCTTATTGCAACAAGCCTGCTTGTTGATTTATTCTGGTCCAAGCCGGAAGAGCACCTTCAACTGAAGAGTAAAATATTCACGGGAGTCCTCCTTGGTGGGATAGGAATCTTACTTATGCTTACTCCCTGGGTTCTTGGTCCGGGATTGGTATTCGACTCACGGTCTGTTCTTTTATGTATAGCCGGATTATTTTTCGGAACGATTCCGACTATTATTGCTATTGTGATAACATCGGCTTACCGGATCATGCTTGGGGGTGATGGCTTGTGGATGGGATTGGCTGTAATCATTTCCTCCGGAGCTATCGGATTGTTATGGAGGTATTTTCGACCTCAGGTGAAGGGAAAAATAGGTTGGGGAGAGTTGTACCTTCTTGGTTTAGCCGTCCATGTGACAATGCTTCTTTGTACGCTACTTTTACCTTCCCAGACAAGGAACCATACTTTTAATAACATTGCCCTTCCGGTTTTAATTATTTACCCGATAAGCACCCTTCTTCTTGGCTTGCTGATTTATAACCGATCACGGCATTGGCAGATAAAAAGAGAACTGCAGCAGAACGAAGAGAAATTCAGACAAATCTTTCAAGGCAGCGGAGCCGTCATGTGGCTCCTCGACCCGGCGACTGGCCGGATCTTGGATGCGAACCATGCCGCAGAAAGGTTTTATGGTTACACGATTCAGGAATTGACCCGGAAATACGTTTATGAGATCAATTCGGTGCGTCCCGAAGAAATGACAGCGGCGCTGATGAAAATTACGGAGAATGAGCAAACCCATTCTACTGCTCAACATCAATTAGCAAACGGAAAACAAAGGACAGTCGAAATCTATTCTTCTCCAATCAGTTTTCAAGATCAAACTGTTTTGTTTTCGATCATCCATGATATTACTGAAAGAAAAAGGGCAGAGGAGGAGTTGGTCATAGCAAAAGAAAAAGCCGAAGAGAGCGATAAACTCAAATCAACATTTCTTGCGACCATGAGCCATGAACTTCGTACTCCGTTAAATGCAATCATCGGGTTCAGCAGCGTATTGGATGAAGAAACTGACCTGACAAGAATAAAGAACTTTGCGGAAATTATTAATAACAGCGGGAATCATCTACTTTCCATCATTGAATCAATTTTCGATATCGCCCTTCTCCAATCAAGGGCATATAAAATTGTGAAAACTCAATTTTCCATCGATGAACTCTTTCAACACTTAATCGAGTATACAAACGTTGAATTAGTTAATAAGAATAAAGAGCTCCTCGATATCCGGTTTGTACCTCCCCAGGGAATAAAACCACCACTGATTTATACTGACCTAAGCCGGCTTACACAATTGATGATGAATCTGATCAATAATGCCATCAAATATACCACTCAGGGAAAGATAGAATTCGGTTATTCAGTGAACGGTCTGGAAATTAGCTTCTTTGTGTCAGATACCGGAATCGGTATTGCGGCCGATAAGGTAGATATTATCTTTGAACAGTTTCAGCAGGGCGACAACAGACATTCCAGAATTAACAATGGTGTGGGATTGGGACTGGCTATTTGCAAAGAGATCGCGGGCCTGTTGAACGGAAAAATCAAGCTTCAAACCAGGGAAAATGAAGGATCCACTTTCTCTTTCGATCTTCCGGATGTAGTAGTAACGGAAACCTATACTGATCCTGATAAATCTCGCCTAACGGCACCCATCGATCTGAGCGAAAAAACAATCCTGGTTGTCGATGATCTGGAAGAGAATATTTATCTTCTTGATCGATTGCTTTCCCGGACAAAAGCAAAGATACTCAAGGCCGATTCCGGCAAAGAGGCCATTCGCCAGGTTCAATTGCATCCCGTAATCGATCTGGTATATCTGGATGTTAAAATGCCGGGAATGGATGGCTATGAAACCGTTAACGAATTGCTGAAGATAAGACCTGATCTCACAGTCATCGCCCAGACCGCTCATGCCATCGACGGAATTACGGAAAAAACAATGAATGCCGGATTTAAGGGGTATATTTCGAAACCAATCCGGCGCGAAGAATTATACCAGGGTTTGGCCGGCATTTTCAAGCCCTGACCCGGATTAAATTTCAAGAATCGGAAACTACTTTCAACCCATTTATAATATGACTAGAAAATGCGTTTGTATAATTATGGTAATTCTTAGTTCGCTTTCAGGTTTTACACAGGGTTCCAATCCTTTCTTCCATGAATGGGATACTCCTTTCGGAGTTCCTCCCTTCGAGCAGATAAAAAATCCAGATTATATGCCGGCATTTCTGGAGGGGATCAAACAGCATCAGGCCGAAATCAATGCCATTGTTTCCAATCCCAACCCTCCATCGTTTGAAAATACTATTCTGGCTTTTGATGAGAGCGGAGTTTTGCTGGAAAAAGTAAGTCTCGTCTTCTATGCGCTGAACTCTGCCAATACCGATAAGGAGATGCAGAATATTGCAAAACAACTTTCACCCCTTCTGACCAAACATGCCGATGATATCAACCTTAATCCAGATCTCTTTAAAAGAGTAAAACTCATCTATGAGAAACGCAATGATCTGAAACTGAATTCCGAACAAAAAAAGCTTGTGGAAGAGACCTATAAGGATTTTGTCAGAGGAGGCGCAAACCTGGAATCTGCAAAACAGGAAAAGCTTCGGGAATTGAATAAGGAAATTTCAATGCTCCAGTTAACTTTCGGTCAGAATCTTTTAGCGGAGAATAATGATTTTAAATTGGTAATAAGTAATTTTTCCGAATTGTCCGGACTCCCACAGGGGATCATAGCAGTTGCAGCCGAAACGGCGGCTGCCGATTTTTCCACAAACGGGAAATGGGTTTTCACGCTTCAAAATCCCAGTGTTATGCCCTTTTTACAGTTTTCCGACAACCGGGAACTCCGGGAGAAACTTTTTAATGCTTATATAAACCGCGGGAATAACAATGACGATAAAGACAATAAGGCGATCATTCAGAAACTGATCCCTTTGCGATTAGAAAAAGCCAAGCTGATGGGGTATGCTACCTTCGCCGATTTTGTCCTGGAAGAAAGAATGGCAAAAAAGCCTCAAAATGTTTATAACCTGCTTGACCAGATTTGGGTTCCGGCGATTGCAAAGGCAAAACAAGAAAACTCCGACATGCAGACCTTGATCCGGGAATCGGGTGGGAAGTTTGACTTTCGAGGATGGGATTGGCGGTATTATAATGAAAAAGTGATGAAGGAGCGTTTCGATCTGGATGAAGAGACCTTGCGTTCCTATTTCAAACTTGAAAATGTCCGTGATGGAATTTTTTATGTATCCAACAAATTATACGGAATAATTTTTACAGAGGTTAAGAATGCTCCGAAATATTTCGAGGATGTTACCCTGTACGAATGTAAAGATTCCGATGGCACGCACCTCGGGGTATTATATATGGATTTCCATCCCAGAGCCGGTAAACGAGGTGGCGCCTGGTGTGGCAGCTACCGGCAACAATCGTACAAGGATGGGAAACGGGTTGCTCCGGTTATGACGATCGTATGTAATTTCTCTCCACCTACCGCTGATAAACCGGCATTACTCACCGCTGATGAAACGGAGACTTTCTTTCATGAATTTGGTCATGCGCTGGCCGGATTGATGAAAAATGTTCGATACAGTGGAATTTCCGGAGTTCCCCGCGATTTTGTTGAATTGCCATCACAGATTATGGAGCATTGGGTATTTGAACCTGAAGTCTTAAAGATCTATGCCCATCATTACAAAACAGGAGCGATGATTCCAGCGGAATTGGTTGAAAAAATCGAGAATAGCGGAAAGTTCGGACAGGGATTTAAAACCACTGAATATATAGCCGCATCGATCCTGGATATGGATTATCATACCTTGAAGGAAATCGATGATTTTGATGTTTTAAAATTCGAAACTGGTTCGATGAACAGAATAGGTTTGATACCCCAGATACCGCCCCGCTATCGCTCGACCTATTTCCAGCATACCATGACCGGGGGGTATACGGCTGGATACTATAGCTATATTTGGGCAGAGGTTCTTGATGCGGACGCCTTCCAGGCATTTAAAGAAACCGGGAATATCTTCGATAAAGCTACTGCCGACCGGTTCCGGAAAGAGATCCTTGAAAAAGGCGGGTCGGAAGATGCCATGGAACTCTATAAAAAATTCCGCGGTTCAGAGCCTAAGATTGATGCACTACTGGTAAATCGCGGACTGAAATAACAAGAAGTTCCATTTTCATTTTCAGTCGACAGTCCTATTTCTTTAATAAAGCTTCGTAAAGAATTTCTACGGGATGATAAGCGATCCGTCCGGTTCCTTCATGAATCTGGTGACGGCAGGAAGTTCCGGGGGCAGCGATGACAACTTCCTCTGATGATTGACGAATTTCCGGAAAGAGAACAAGCTCCCCAACTTTCAGCGATACTTCATAATGCTCCTTCTCATAACCAAAAGCGCCTGCCATTCCACAACAACCTGATTTTATTTCTTCAACCCGGTAATTCACCGGGATGGAAAGCATTTTCCGCGTACTTTCTACTGAAGCCAATGCCTTCTGATGACAGTGACCGTGAAGCTTGATATATTTGACTTCGTCTGTAAACAGAGAACTGTTTATATGACCGGAAGCCAATTCACTAAGTATGAATTCATCATACAGCAGGGCGTTTTTTGCAAGGAGATCGGCTTCATCTTTTAAACCGGCATCGACAAGATCAGGATATTCATCACGAAAAGTCAGAATCGCCGATGGTTCAATGCCAATAAGTGGGGAGTTCTCACTGATCAGATCCTTCAGTTTATGGACATTTTCGTTTGCCAGTTTCTTGGCTTTCCGGACCATTCCTTTAGAAAGAAACGTCCTTCCACTTTCTTCATGACCGGGGATGATTACTTTATAACCAAGCGCATTGAGAAGTCTGATAAATTTCATTCCGACCACGACATCATTGAAGTTGGTGAATTCATCTGCAAAAAGAAAAACCACTCTTTCTGCGGTTGTATCCTGGTGGTGATTTGAAAACCAATGACGAAGTGTTGTGGAATACAAAAGGGGTATATTACGTTGTGAAGCAAAACCAATAATTTTCTTGGCGATTCCTGAAAAAGCTTTATTTTTTATAAAGAAGTTGAAAATTTTTGGCGCCAGACTCCCAAGCCGGTTAACCGAAGTGATGTTGGCAATAAGTTTCGCCCTGAAAGGAATTCCATGGACATCGTAATAATGCTGTAAAAATTCCGCTTTGAGTTTTGTGATATCGACATTCGAGGGACATTCCGACTTACAGGCTTTACAGGAAAGACAAAGATCCATTACTTCATAGATCTCCCGGTGATCGAAAGGATTCTCCTTGCCGGAATTTGAGAGAAATTCTCTTAATATATTTGCCCTGGCCCGGGTCGTTGTGTTTTCATCCAGGCAAGCCATATAAGAGGGGCACATCCACCGGCCTGTCAATACCGTGTTCCTGCAATCGCCCGATCCGTTGCACTTCTCCGCAGCTCTTAAAATACCTTTACTGCCGGAAAAGTCAAATACGGTTGGGATAGGTCGAATCGGTTTCCCGGACTCAAAACGCAGACTGGTATTCATCCGGGGGGTATCGGTGATCTTATTGGGATTGAAAATACCATCCGGATCCCAGCGTGCCTTGATCGATTTCAGGATTTGATAGTTGTGGTCACCCAGCATCAGGGGGATGAATTCGCCCCTCAACCGGCCATCGCCATGTTCCCCGCTCAGCGATCCATTATATTTCTTAACCAGTCTGGCTGTTTCCAGAGCAACCGTATGGAACAGCTCAACATCATCGGGATCTTTTAAATTCAATACAGGGCGAAGATGTAACTCCCCGGATCCGACGTGGGCATAATAAACACATTTTAAACCCAATTTCGCCATCATCCGGTCAAACTCATCAATGTAAAGGGGAAGCGCTTCAGGAGTGACTGCCGTATCCTCAGTAACCGGAACCGGCTTCCGGTCACCCGAGTAATTCGATAGAACGCCAAGGCCAGCTTTACGAAGATCCCAGACTTTTTTCAGGTCAGGAGGAAAGATAATCGGGAAATGATATCCTATTCCTGAAGTCCGCATCTCTTTTTCCAGCGCCTGGTGGATTTCAACAATAGTCTCTTTCGAATCCCTGGCAAATTCAATGATTAAGATGGCTCCGGGGTCACCTTCAATAAAGAACCGGTTTTGGCGCTGGGTTATATTATCCATGGTGCAGTCCATCACCGCTTTGTCCATGAGTTCCACCGACCCGGGTTTATATTTCAGGGCGATCAAATTGGCATCAAGCGCTTCGGGAACAGTTTTACAATGAACACAAATCAGGGCTTTTTCTTTCGGAGGAACCGGAACAAGGTTAAGTTTTATCTCCGTCATAAACATTAATGTTCCTTCCGACCCGGCAATTAACTTCGAAAAATTAAACGTTGACGGCCTGGTCCCGAAAGTTAAATGATAGCTGTTTCCCTTCACCTTATGATTAAAGATTTCTGTCTCCAGTAAAAGGTCAATCGCATAACCGGTGTTCCTGCGATGAATTGCAGGATTTGGATATTCCTTGCGAATCTGATCCTGATTTTCCGGTTTTGAAAGTATATCCCTGATCTGCCGGTATATCTTGTTCTCCAAAAGATCCCCTTCACATTTCTGAAGGAATTGATCCGGCGTAAGATCGCCGAATTCGACCTCCGACCCATCACTTAAGATCCCTTTGACAGAAACAACATGGTCGCGAGTACTACCATAAAGAATGGAATGAGCGCCACAGGAATTATTTCCGACCATTCCTCCAATCATGCAACGGCTCGAAGTCGATGTTTCCGGACCAAAAAATAATCCCAGCGGTTCCATTTTTTTGTTCAACTCATCGAGAATTACGCCCGGTTGAACCCTTACCCAATGTTCATCTTTATTTATCTCCAGGATTTTTGTCATGTGCCTGGAAACATCAACAACCAATCCTGACCCGACGACCTGACCTGCCAGGGAGGTTCCGGCTGTTCTTGGAATCAATGGAATCTTGTACCTTCCGGCAATCCCGACCAGCGTCTTTATATCTTTAGAGTCTATCGGCTGAACTACTCCCAATGGAATTTCCCGATAAACAGAGGCATCCGTAGCATAGATACGCCGATGTAGTTTATCCAGAAAAATCTCTCCTTTAAAATTTTCATCTAAGAGGGAAAGGAAATCAGGACATTGCATTAATTCCATTATTTTATTTTTTGTAGTAGATCAAAATAGGGGCGATAATCCTTCAGCCCCTGGAACTCGTTTTGTTGAATAATCCTGACTTTATCCGAGAAACCTTTATCAAGGGCTTTCTGAAGCTGTGCCATTGAAGAAACGGTATCTTGTTCCCGCATGAAAAGAATTGAACGTAAATAATCAGGTTCGGGATTCATAGGATCTGACAGCTCATATATATCGATTATTCTGAAAGATAATGCGATGTTATTCTGGTTTAATGCAGCACGGGCATTGGAATAACAAACAAGTCTTAAGAAGGATAGCAGTCGTTTGTTTTTCATGTTTTCTTCAACATCATCGGAGGAATTACCAGTCGATTTATATTTTCCAATTTGGTTTTTCCACCACTTTTTATCCTTCACGAAAAGTTGATCCGTCATCATTTTTTGCTCCATCTGCTCTTTTATAAGCAAATTTTTACGATGTTTCAACTGTCTCCTGTAACCGGGGTTCTGCTTTAATTCGACCAAGACTTTTTCGATGGAAGTAACATTTGCCAGTCCTTCCAGGCAATTCAGTCCATATTCAAGGAACCCGGCGCTCTCCAACCTGTTTTTTTCTTCCATTTGGTTTGTGGCCAGCTTTGCCATCTTGGTTTTGATTGAACCGATCAGCAAGTCATCTTTCTTGATCCTCCCGTCTTTCATTGCATTAAAAGATAACCAGAGAAATCCCTTTTCCATGATTTCCATAGGCGGCCATTCATGAGGACCGTCAAAAGTGACTAAACAATGCCTGAAATGCATTTTTTGTAAGGAGGTATCAAGCCGGACCATTTCGTTCAGGTTAAAATCGGCCAATCCAACACATCCGAAATAATCGAATTTTTGTGCAGGCAATTGGTTCCAACCTGGGAATCCGGCGCCACAACCGATCACTCCCTTAATCTCCTTGTGTGTGAGAGCAGCGAGACTGGCAACCCGTGACCCTCCTGAAAATCCTGCCACGTAGATCCGGTTTGTGTCGATCGGATAGCGGGAAAGAAAATCTAAGATAAGCGAATGGACAATGTTTTCCGTTTCACTGGCGGTCTGACCGTTTTTTGAGTTATTCGATCCGGCAAGAATGTATCCGCATTTTTCAGCCAGCTCACGGTACTTGCGTACCGGAGTCAAGCCAGAGCCGTGCGGATCGAATGCAATGATCACAGGCCAGGTTTGTGACGTGCCGGGTATTGCTTTAGAAGGAAGATAAAGTGAATAGGTGAATTCTGGATTTTCCGAACAGGTCACCTTCTCATCGATTTTTCCGCTGACAAGAGTTTTCTCAGGGGGACTGTCGGTTGCTTTCTTTACACCTGATGAACATGAATTGGTAAAAATCAATAAGATGGAAAATACCAATCCGGTGAATGTCTCTTTGTAATCCATACCACCTTAAAATTTCCACTTTCAGTAAACCGTATAGAAAGTTAATGTTGTTTTTATCTCAGAATATTGTATGAATTTTCAAAACAATCCAAGGATAAATTCCTTTGTTGACAGATTTGTTATATAATTCCCGATCGGAAAAGATTTCAAAACCTCCATTATTTCATTCTCCCGGTGTGGAATTCCCTTCAGACTGTATTCAATCTCTTCAATATCATGTTTCCCAAAGAAATCACCATATATCTTAATCTGGACGATTATGCCATTTTGAACATCCAGATCAAATTCTATAGTTCCGCTTTTTTCTGTCCGGAGGATCTTTTTGAAATTGTATTTGGGTGAATATCCGAAATTCCATTCCCAGGTTCCGTATTTTTCTCTGGCAAGCTCCGTGATTTTAGAATGGTCATTCTTTGAAAGATCATAAAAATGAGCCTCCGGGTTTTTTTCAACGATATGATTCTCTAACAGGTCGGAAAATTGTAAAACATCCATCGGTTTTTTTAGGTGTTCGGAGATATTCGTAACCCGGCTGCGTACTGATTTTACCGATTTATCCTGAAATTTGAGAGGGTCAACATTAAGGGCTTGGCTCAGGTCGGTCATTTTTGCGGAAAAAAGCAGTGTCCCATGATGAAGCACCCGGTTTTTCCATACATGTTCAGCATTCCCGGAAAACTTTTTTCCATCGATAGTGAGATCATTACGGCCTTCAAACTTTGCGTTAATATCCAGTTTAAGTAAAACCTCAAGGATAGGTTCCGTGTATTTCCTGAAATCAATGAATTGTTCCTCTTGTCCGATATTGATGAATGTGAAGTTCAGGTTACCGAGATCATGAAAAACTGCTCCGCCTCCTGACAATCGACGAACCACCGGAATATTTTTTTCCTTCACATAATCAATGTTGATCTCAGCCAGCGTATTCTGATGCTTCCCGACGATAATTGCAGGTTCATTACGCCAAAGCATGAATGAACTTTCGGTAAAATTCTTCAGAACATATTCTTCGGTGGCTAAATTTATATACGGATCCGTCGCATGTCGCCTGATAATGAGCATTTCTATTGAATTTCGCACAAAAATAACCCTTTCTTTGAAATTTTAGATAATTTTAACTCGCGTTAGCCGGGATATCTGTCATAGATCAGTTTACAATTCTGATCATAATAAGTTTTCCTGCGTCAAACTTTTGTTTTCCGACCGTCAAACGTATGCGGGATGCGCTAAAGAATGAGTATGAAATACCTATTTTGGGGTACAGACCACCATGGTCGATGGACGTGACGCAGAAAATTTCCGACGGGCAATTCAACCGAATATACGATTATTTTATCACGAATCGCCTGGGATGATTGATTAATTACGTAAAATGAATTTTTTGATTTATCTTCTTTTTCGTTTTTTCGTCTTTTGGTTCCATCTCATTCCATTCAGGCTTCTCTATTTTATCTCAGATATTCTTTATTATTGGTTCTATTATATTCACCGGTATCGGAAGAAAACGGTCTTTCTCAACCTTCGGAATGCCTTTCCGGATAAATCATCAGACGAGATTCGTAAAATTGCCAAGGAATTTTACCATTACATGGTAGATGTCTTACTTGAAAGTCTGAAGTCATTTACCATGAATGAAAAAGATATGATCCGACGATACCTATGCCAGCAACCGGACTTTTTGCGAGAATTCTACCATGGAAATAGAAATGTGATTTGTGTTGCCGGACATTATAACAACTGGGAATGGGGGGGAGTCGCCACTGGTTCACAAGTTTTGCATAAGCCGGTCGGATTCTATAAGCCGCTTACCAATAAATTTATCGATAATTACATTAACAGAACCAGGGTAAGGGGAAGAGCGGTACTTGCACCCATTACCTATACTTCTGATTTTTTTAATAAATTATGGGAAGAACCTTGTCTGTTTTATATGGTGGCCGATCAAAGTCCCCACAGTGGAAGACTCGCCTTTTGGATGACTTTTCTCAACCAGGATACGGCAGTTTTACATGGGCCTGAGAAATATGCCCATATTCATAATCTTCCGGTTGTATTTTCGAAGATAAATAAGGTAAAGCGTGGATTTTATGAGGTGGAATTCATTTTACTGGAAGCGGATCCTTCCGGTTCTCCGGAGGGTGAGATCACACGCAAATACATACAGGCTTTGGAAAAAATGATTATCGAGAACCCAAGCAATTATTTATGGTCCCATCGCCGATGGAAATTAAGACGATAAGCGTTTAAATCATCCCTCTGCATCGCTATTTTATTCAAATCCTGCCGCGCTCCTTATAGAAGCCCTCCATTCTTATATATCGCCATCTGGGCTTCATAAAATTTATTGACCCAAGTGGTTTTTCCATTACTCAGGTTGGTCAGTTCACCGGTTTCATAGTTGACGCTGACCAACTCTCCCTCTTTAAGGTCGGCTATTTCCAGTTTCTTTGCGTCATAAGTAAGAATCGGGAATGCGGCATTAATCGCATTCCTTTCATAGATGGCCCCATAGGATTCGGCCAGGATACAATGAATACCCAGCGACAGGAAGCAATCGACCGCCTGTTGTCGTGAACTTCCGGCGCCAAAATTTTTCTGTGTAATCACGATATCGCCCGGCTTGGCTTTTTTTGCAAAATCTTCAAATCCCTTCAGGTTATCAAATGTATATTGTCCCATTTCGCGAATGTCGGTGATGGTAAGATATCGGTTGTGAAAGATCATATCGGTATCAATGTCGTCTTTAGGAATGATCCATACACGACCTTTGACAATTGCGGGCTTTTCAGGTTTTTGTTTGTTCTGATCGTCTACTGCAGGTTGCCGGTCAGATTTTTCCGGGAATGAATTGCCTGCTGAGGGTACAAATAGTGCAGGAGATTCCGGGACCAGGTCGGGGGTGGTTATGAAACCTGCCACCGCCGAAGCGGCGACAACCGCGGGGGATGCCAGGTAAACAAATCCTTTCCCTTGTTTTCCTTCAAAATTCCTGTTTCCGGTACTGATGGTCACCTCTCCCGGTCCATTTTGTCCGACTTGTCCGGCAGCACAACCGGCGCATCCTGCGTTCGATACCAATGCGCCTGAATCTTTGAATATTTTTATAAGATCCTCTTTCAGGGCTTGATTCCAGATGGAATCTGTTGCAGGTACGATCTTAAGTACAACACCGGGAGCTACTTTCCTCCCTTTCAAAATGGCGGCAGCAATCCTGAGGTCCTCGATCCTTCCATTTGTACAGCTCCCGATAAAGCCTGAATCGATCTTTTGGTTTCTTACCTGATCTATCGCAATATCATCATGCGGATGACCAGGGCGCGCTACCATCGGAACGAATTTACTAATATCGATGTCGATAATTTTTTCATAATGCGCATTGGCATCGGCAGTTATCCCTTGATAATCTTTCCCGGTAAGGGCTTTAAGTTCTTTCAGCAGAGTGGGAGTGGTAGGGAAAAGTAAAATTATCACCCCCATTTCCGTCCCCATGGAGGCGATGGTGATTCGTTCGGCAAGGGTCAATTTCTCTATCGCTGTCCCATAAAACTCAACCGAGCGCCCAAGGAGTTTATTAGCTCCAAAAACAGACAGGAGGTTCAGAACAATATCTTTTGCGGAAACATTGGCAGGTTTTATCCCAGTAAGGTTGATCCTGACCGATTCAGGAACTTTAAACCAAACATAACCTTTCGCCCAGGCTGCGGCAATATCCTGGTCGCCCATTCCCTGACCAAAGGAACCTATGGCACCCATAATATTGGCATGCGAGTCGGTCGATACGAAAGTACTTCCGGGCCATGCAAGCCCACGGTCAATGGAGAGATGAGTGCCAATACCCGAATCGACATCGTAGATCCTGAGATTATTCTCACGGGCATACTGCCGGCAGTATTGCTGATTAGCGGCGTATTTCTGATCAGAGCCACCCGGATTGCAGTCGAAGGTGAAAATAGTCTTAGCCGGATCCGCTATCTTCAGTCCGTGATCCAATAAATTCTTTACGACATTAGCGCCGCCAAAATCACGGGCAGCACGGGTATCGATCAATACATCAATAATATCGCCAGGTTTTACGGTCGCCTGATTGCTGTGATCAGCAATTATTTTTTCAATAATATTCATTTGTTAATAATTTTGATTACAAGATACTTAGCTGTAAAGATAGGAAATTGATGCTGGATGAAAGCTCACTTCGCTCGCAATGCCGGGTTTCACTCTTCACTCCATTCCGGTCTATTTCAGTCTTTCCCTGAAAGGTTCGAACGTCATAAAATCTGCATGATGAACGATGTAAGCTTCTACGGTTCTCCTGATCATATCACCTTCTCCGGCATGAGCCGCAATAATATGACATACCGCGGCCGGTACCCCACACTGCTCGGCCAGAGAAACTCCCGAAAATGGATGCCGTAAGTACTTCCCATATTTCCCCTGGTATGACTTTCCCTCTTTATCCAATTCATATTCGAGCAGTTTCCCGACATCAGCAAGGATTGCTCCGGCAATTAAAATATCCATATTGACAGACATATCGCTGCCAAAGAACTCATTCATCTTGATAGCGGCTTCGCGTGCAATATGAACCACACATCGCTTATGGGTCATAAAAGAAACCTTCAGATCGGGACCGGCAAGCAGGGTAAAGGGGATTTTTTCCAAATCATCCGGTGTCAACACGCTTTTTTCCAGGGCGAGTTCCCACGTCTTTGCTGTCTTCTCACGGAGATCGGGATCCTGAATCCACAGCAACTCCGGCCAGAGTTTCAATATTTCGTCGGTCATATCAATAGATCATTAATTTGTTAATTATATTTATTATCCTGCACCACTGCACAATATACTAACAATCAATGGTTTAAGAATAGGCAATAGGCAATAATTAAGCTACTTGATTATTTTCTTTATAATAGCCTCTGTCATCTGCTGGGTTGTCGCAGCGCCTTTACTGAAGGCATCCGGATTACCGGGAAGTTTCATCATATCATAGGTCTTTACTTTCCCCTCTTCCACGATTTCTGCGACCGCTTTGGTGATCCGGGCTGCAATCTCTGTCTCCCCGAGATGTTCGAGCATCATGACACCGGAAAGGATCATGGCGATTGGATTTACAATCGATGGATTAAAGTCGGCGTATTTTGGCGCCGAACCATGCGTAGGTTCAAAGACGGCAATCTCGGGACCAATATTGGCGCTACATGCAAATCCAAGTCCACCGATCAGACCGGCAAAACCATCCGATACAATATCGCCAAACATATTTCCGGCTACAATAACATTATAGGTCTCCGGATTTTTAGTCAGCCACATCATCTGGGCATCAATGTTGGTATTCTGGACCTTGATATCGGGATATTCATTCTTTGAAAGTTCCTGAGCGATCTTCAGCATCATCCCGGATGTTTCCCGGATCACATTCGGTTTCTCACATACCGTCACGGTTTTGAATCCCTTAGCTTTTGCATATTCAAAGGCAGTACGGACGATCCGGGTTGTATACTTCTTCGTAAAGATACGGGAGGAAACAGCCAATTCTGGTCTTGGACACCAGGCGAAATTCTCCTTGAATTTTTTATGGGTCATCAGGGCATCATAAACCTGATCGGGAGGATTAGTCCATTCAACGCCACTATATAAACATTCCGTATTCTGACGGAAAATCATAGAATCAATGATCGGTTCTTCAATAACTCCGCCAAAACCCCGCCGGATGAAATTCAAGGGATTCCCTTTGAAAGTCTTACAGGGCCGGATACAAATATCGAGGTCGTATTTTTGACGCATGGTGACGATCGGACTGTAATAGATATAACCCTTACCTTTAAGTTCAGGACTCAATTCCGCTTCGGTCTTGTCTTTTGGTTTAGAGGTAATGGCTCCAAACAGACCGATTTTATGTTTTTCAAGTAACTTCTGAGTCCGCTCGGGAAAAGGATTACCCTCGTTACACCAAAATTCCCATCCGATATCGCCATGAACATATTCAGCATCAAATCCGGCAGCATCCAAAACGCGGATAGCTTGCTTCAATACTATTTTTCCTATGCCATCTCCCGGCATTGCTACGATTGTTCTTTTAGTCATAGAAGATTTTTTATTGTTAATAAATAGACGAATTCGTGTCAAAGATACTTAATCAAGCCATTATCTTGAATGGTTCTTACAAAATAATTTCCACCATAAGATGGTTTTGTTTCCTTATTTTTGCCTTATGTTTTCGACCCATTTACGACATCCCATATTTGGAATTATTACCCAGGTGTCCGGCGAGATGCAAATGCCTGCATTTGTCATAGGCGGCTTTGTCAGAGATCTGATGCTTGAACGTGACAATAAACAAGACATTGACATCGTGGTCAAGGGAAGCGGTATTGATTTTGCACATCGCGTATCTGAAAAGCTGGAGGGGGATATCCCGGTTAAATTCTTTAAAAATTTTGGCACAGCGATGCTGAAATACCAGGGATGGAAAGTGGAATTTGTCGGAGCTCGCAAGGAATCGTACAACCGGAGTTCACGCAAGCCTGCCGTGGAAGACGGGACACTCGAGGATGATCAGAACCGGAGGGATTTTACGATCAATGCAATGGCTATTGATCTGACTCGGGAAAACTTTGGGACCCTGATCGATCCTTTCAATGGATTGGATGACTTAAAGAAAAAAATCATCAGAACACCCCTGGATCCTGACATTACTTTCTCTGACGACCCCCTGCGAATGATGCGTGCCATCCGGTTTGCTTCCCAGCTTAATTTCATCATCGAAGAGGGTTGCTTTGAGGCTATTTCACGGAATTCAGAACGTATTACAATTGTTTCTCCCGAAAGGATCATTGATGAACTGAACCTTATTGTCCTTACAAATATCCCCTCGAAAGGGTTGAAAATGCTGGAGGAGTGTGGGCTACTCTCGATAATCTTCCCGGAGTTTGTCCAATTGAAAGGTTCTGAAGTGATTGATGGGAAAGGTCATAAGGATAATTTTTATCATTCACTGGCGGTTCTTGATAAAATCGCTTCAAAATCGGATAATCTCTGGCTTCGCTGGGCAGCTATTTTACATGACATTGCCAAACCCCAGACCCGGAAATTTTTTCCCGGTGTTGGCTGGACATTTCACACTCATGAATATAAGGGATCAAAGATGGTTCCGGTCATCTTCCGGAGATTAAGGCTGCCATTGAATGAAAATATGAAGTATGTCGAAAAGCTTGTTCTTTTACATCTCAGACCTATTGTCCTTGCTGAAGATAAGGTGACTGACTCTGCCGTAAGACGTTTGCTTTTTGAGACCGGCGATGACATCGATGACCTGATGCTTCTGTGCGAAGCCGATATTACTTCCAGAAACCCAAAGAAAGTCAGCCATTTTCTGAAGAACTTTGAAATTGTCCGGCAGAAACTTAAGGAAATAGAAGAAAAAGACCGCTTACGGAACTGGGAACCTCCGGTTTCGGGAGAGATTATTATGAGAACCTTCGGATTATCTCCTTCAAAAGAGGTCGGAATAATCAAAGAGGCTATAACCGAAGCTATTCTTGAAGGTGAAATTCCAAATGAATTTGATGCCGCTTTTCAAAGGATGCTCCTGGAAGGGAAAAATCTAGGGCTGACACAAATTAGTCAATAAATCCTGATAAAAGATTTGAATCAAGTTGTAAATATTTTTTTATTTTTGGCGGTTAATTGTATCCGGAGATATTATGTTGGTATATCGTTTTCGATTGATCTCTGAAGATCATGATTATTTCATCAGGGATATTGAAATTCTCCCTGGGCAGACATTTCTCGATTTTCATTCCGTCATTCTTGAGTCGACCGACCTTACTTCCTGCAGCAAGGCCTCATTTTTCTTGACCGATAAAATGTACAAGAAGGATAGGGAAATATCGCTTAAGTCTGAAAAACGACAAATCCGAAAGTATGATGAGGATCTTGACGAGATAATTAGTCAGACGATCGTCCCTCCGCTGATGAAAAAATCAAAACTCAAGAATTATATTGAAGATCCGCACCAGAAGATGATCTATGAATTTCATGGAAATGAGTATCATTCTTTTCATATCGAACTTCTCAAGATCATCCAGTCCGATAATACCTGGTCCTATCCACGATGTACGAAGAAAAGCGGAGAACTTCCAAAAAAAGCAGAATTACCGTCGCTCATCATTACGGAGACCATTGTTCCTCCCAAGAGTATTCTGCCGAAGATCCAGATTCCCAAGCTGGTTGAAATAGCCAAACTCGATAAGATAGAAGAGGATGAAGTTGAACCGGCAGAAATCGATAATCAGTTGACAGATATCCTTGAAGAGGAAGCCCCGTTAGTTGCCACTCCGGGGATCGATTCGGAGGATGAAGAAGCATTTGATGATGAGGAAGAAGAAATAGAGCGCCTCGACGATTACGATAACCTCGACAATATCGAACAAAAGTTCGCTGGCTTGGACCGGGATACCGATGACTACTGATCGACCCGTTTTGGTTGTCATTTGCGGCCCTACTGCCGTCGGGAAAACGACCGTTTCTATAGCTATTGCCAAAACGCTTCATGCTGAAATAATTTCTGCTGATGCACGCCAATTCTATAAAGAACTGCATACCGGAACAGCTCCTCCAACCCGGGAAGAATTAAGCCAGGTTCCACATCATTTTATCGGTCATCTTTCAATCTGTGAACCCTATAATATCGGACTGTATGAAAAAGATGTTCTGAACTTGCTGAACGTCTTATTTAAAAAGTCCGGATTTGTCGTTTTGGTTGGAGGTTCTGGTCTCTATATTCATGCAGTTTGTAATGGAATAGATTTTTTCCCGGAACCCGACGAGTGGATTCAGAAAGAGCTAAACTTTCTTTATCAATCCCAGGGTATCTTCTCCCTGCAGGAAAAGCTTAGGGAACTGGATCCGGAATATTTCCAGATAGTCGATCTCAATAATCCGGTCCGGTTGATCCGTGCCATCGAAGTCTCTATGGTCACAGGAAAACCTTATTCATCATTCCGGAAGCAACGACCCAAAAAAAGAGATTTCAGGATAATTAAGATCGGACTTGATCTTCCACGCCAGCAACTTTACCACCGAATCGACAATCGGGTGGATGACATGATCGGGAGAGGTTTGGCGGAAGAGGCCCGGCAACTGATTCCTTTCAGGTCGTTTAATGCATTGAATACTGTTGGCTATAAGGAACTTTTCGAATATTTTGATAACAAAATCTCCCTCCCGGAAGCCATCGAACTGATAAAACGTAATTCGCGGCGGTATGCCAAGCGACAGCTTACCTGGTTCAGGAAAGATACCCGAATCAAATGGTTCGGACCTGAAGAAATCAATTCAATATTGGAATATATCACAAATTCGCACTCCATAAAAAGCGATATCAAAAAGAAACCATCATGCAACTGATTGCCGACAGTGGTTCCACAAAGACAGCCTGGGCACTGATAGAAAGAGGGATCGTCAAAACCCGGGTCAACACAACAGGATTAAATCCCTATTTTCACACATCGGAAAGTGTTGAAGCGACGCTGATCGCCGAGTTGGTGCCCTATATTGTACCCGATCATGTCAGAGAGATTCATTTCTATGGCTCCGGGTGTTCAACGGAGAATAACAATGCGATGATCGCCGATGCCCTGCGAACCTTCTTCCGAAAAGCCGATCCAAGGATCCATCACGACATTCTTGGCGCAGGTCGTGCCTTATTTGGTAAAAAGGAGGGAATTGCCGGAATTCTGGGAACCGGATCCAATTCCTGTTATTATGATGGTGAGAATTGTTTCTCAAAAGTTGATTCGCTTGGTTATCTGTTTGGCGATGAAGGGGCGGGTTCCTATCTTGGGAAAAAACTTATCGGAAAATACCTCACGAAACAATTACCGGAGGATGTCCGTGATGCCTTCGATAAAAAATACAAATTTACACTCGAAGATATTTTAAATTCCCTGTATAACCGTCCGTACCCGAATCGTTTTCTGGCCTCATTTAGTGAATTCCTGGCACCTAACCAGCATCATCCTTTTATTCATCAGCTCGTGAAAGAGTCGTTCCTTGCTTTTTTCAATGCCCAAATCAAGCAGTACAAACATTACAAAACGCTCACCGTGGGTTTTGTGGGTTCCATTGCATACAATTACCGGGAGATCCTTCTGGAAACCGCACAAGAAGAAAGGATCAGGGTTGGAACGATTCTCTCCGCCCCGATAGAAGGGTTGATCCGGTTTCATGCAGGACTTTGATGCACAACATTTAACGTCAACTGCCTAATTTAACAGCGTAGTTACGGGGTTTCTCAAACCTTTAGCCTCTTTCAGATAGGCTTTAATAGTACCGACTATTATCTTCGCTTCGATGCGGATGGGAATTTTGTTGGCATCATCCGTCACCCAAACCAGCACATCTTCATCCCCTTTGAAAATAGTTCCTTCCACCATCTTTGCGGCAATTTTGTTACATCTGTATTTCTTTCCATCGGTATTTTCGACGATTTCCTTTCCCAGCGCCCGGATATAAATATTATACAAAGCGTCATCTATTGCGAGGGAGATCTCCCGCTTCTCATTGAGGTTCATTTTTGCAATATCCAGCATCCTCGCGTAATATACCGAAGTGAGCATCTCGAAGGTACAAGGAGAGAGTTTTAAAGTATCGTACCGAACCGGATTGTTGTTGCTTTTGGTATTGGAAATGATCCTTTTCCGCTCATAATCGAATGTCATGGTATTGATCAGAGAGTATCCCCCCTCATAGATATATCTTTTAAAACCAAGCGAGCGGAAAGTCTTCTGATCCGTCCAGGAATCATAATAATCCCGGACCTTAAATAAAAAATCGTACGAAGTGAAAGTCGCACCTGTGGCTTTGAAATGCCATGCAGGCCTTCCCAAATACATCTCTGATGCCACAGAAAAGGTGACCAAACCGGCATCTACCCAAATCGGTCCCCAATTATAGGAGACGGTATAGGTTATCTCTTCCCCTTCCCGGAACACCTCATTGGTTGAATTGCATTGTGCCCGGAGATCCAGAATACTTAAAAAGCAAAGAGCGAAGAGCAAGAATCGCATCGAATTGATGGGATTCACCGGCGCCATTAATTTTTCTTTCGTTTGTTGTACCATAGATAGTAAACGGGAATTCCTAAGAGAACGATTAAAAGGCCCGGCCAGGTATATTCCGGTTTGAAAATAAATAATATGATCACGATGACCGATGCCAGCAGGATATAGAGGACAGGAATGACAGGATACCCAAACGCTTTGTAAGGTCGCTCCATCTCCGGTCGTTTGACCCGCAAAATAAATATGCCGGAGATAGTAAGGATATAAAAGATAAGGACGGCGAATACCACATAGTCCAGCAATTGACCATAAGTTCCCGACAGACAAAGCAAACTTGCCCAGATCCCCTGCACCACCAATCCTGCTGCCGGAACCCCTTTTGAATTCAGGAGGCCTACTTTTTTGAAAAACTGGTTGTCTTTAGCCATCGAATAGTAAACCCTTGCCCCTGATAAGATCAATCCGTTGTTACATCCAAAAGTGGATATAACGATGAAAACCGCCATGATAATGACCGCAAAATTTCCAAAAACACCGGATAATGCGGCTGTCCCAAGCCGATCGTTAATGGCATACTGCATCCCGCGTTCCATTATCCCATCACCAACGGGTTCTCCCCGTAAGGGTAAAACAGTAATGTACACGACATTAGCCAGCAGATAAAGAACTGTCACTATCGAAGTACCAAGAAACAGGCTTAAGGGAATATTTTTTTTAGGATTGATAATTTCTCCGGCGGTGAAGGTGATATTATTCCAGGCATCGGAGGAGAATAAAGTTCCTACCATCGCCATCCCTATTGCAGCGATCAGGGCAAATCCGGAAATCGGAATATCCAGTCCTCCGGGTCCTTCCTGCATCGGCTGCCAGAATATCTTTTCATTGATACGGATCGCTTCGGAGTTGGATGAAAAACCCAATCCTATGATGATAAAAAGGATGAGAAGAAAGACCTTGCCGGAAGTAAATACATTTTGTACCCGTTTTCCTTCTTTGATGCCACGGGTATTCAACCATGTAAGAAATGCAATTGAGGCAATAGCGACGATCTGTACCGGACCAAATTTGATGAATTTGACCTGTCCCCACACCACATCTTCAGAGACCCATGGAATGAGTACCCCTAAAAACTTGGCAAAGGCCATGGCAACAGCTGCAATCGTTCCTGTCTGTATCACCAGGAACATGGTCCATCCGAAGAGGAAACCGATCAGCGGATTATAGGCTTCCTTCAGGTAAACATATTGGCCCCCGGCTTTAGGGAACATGGCAGCCAGCTCTCCATAGCTTAGCGCCGCACAGATGGTCAGAAATCCGGCAATAAGCCATGCTATCATAAGCCAGCCGGGGGAGCCAAGTAACCTGGAAACATCAGCGCTGACGATGAAGATACCGGATCCGATCATCGATCCTGCAACGATGGCGGTAGAGTCGAAGAGGTTCAGACTTCTTTTGAAGGTATTTTCGTGATTCATGAGGAGGATTAGTTAGGGAATTGAAGGAATAGATCTATAGTTATCTTTATCTTCGTTCTCCGTTTAATATTTCAGGCAAATATCGTACAACTTCTCAATTGCTGCATGATCCCGGCCAAATTCGCATGTCGTTTCCTGCATGTGTTCATAATATCGCCCGGTAATTCCTTTCAAATCCGGGTCCGTTGCGACCCAAACCGGGGTAGCTGCTCCTTCATCCGGAGTTTCATGCCCCCCGAATCCAAAACTGTTGCTTAACTTTGAGCTTACATCGCCGGGATGACAGGAATTGACTGTAATTCCTGATGCTTTCAGACGTCCGGAAAAGGCTACCGTTAGCATCCTGTCCGCTTGTTTTGATTGACGGTAAGCCGTATCATTATTATATGATCTTCGCCTAAATTCAAGATCCGTGAAATTCAATCCTCCGGCCCAGTAACTGGCAACATTGACGATCCTTGCATCATTAACCTCTTTCATGAAGTCACAGAAAAATGTAATCATCCAAAAATATCCAAGAACATTGGTAGCCCACTGCACTTCAATCCCTTCCGGTGTTTCACTCCATTCCCGGGGTCCGGTCGCAGCACCATTGATTAAAAGGTGTAAAGGTCCTTTCCAGCGGCGGGCGAAAGCTTCAATGCTGCTTTTCCTGGACAGATCGACCGCTTCGTAACCTATATTTTCGTTACCCGTGACTTGCGTAATCTCTTTAACTGCTGAAATAAGTTTCGACTTATCCCTGCCCACAAGAATTACCCGGGCTCTTTTTTGAGCCAATTGCCGTGCAATGGCTTTCCCGATAGCGCCATAAGCGCCTGTTACAATGATCGTCCTGAGTTCGTTCATCATGCAAATGTAACATGATGAAAGGGAAAAATAAAATTCCCGCAGAAAAATCTGCAGGAATATAACTTCGGTTTATCAACACGGGTTCAAGAAGAAGGTGATTGCCTTGTGTGAATTTCCCAATCCCAACATGAAGTCCTATTTATTATCGGACGGCAACCTGTCTTTATGAAACTGCCGGTGTCAATAACAGGTCGCAATACCAAAATCCATTGACAAAGGGATTATCTAAATGGTCTTTGTCGTTGCTGCAATCATAAGAAAAATTATCTTTTTGTTTTGCAGGAGTATATTTTCTGTAAACAATTTCTCCTTTTTCAAATGAAATTGGCTCCCTGAAAATCGGCCCATCAAAAACAAAAGTATGAAACTCTCCATTCTCTCCACAAGGGTCGACATTACCGGGCAAGTCATTTAAAAACTCGTTATCAATTATTCTTCCTGCGAAACTTACCTCTAAATATTTTTCGTTCACACAAGTAGTAATTGCTTTAAATCCCAGATCAATAAATTCCCGGATAAGTTTACCGGTAGGGATTTTCCATAAAGGGAAAACGCCTTTTAAATTTAACTCCGACAATTTATTTTCCCTGTACTTTCGTAAATCTTCTAAAAAAATGTCGCCAAAAACAGACGCGGTCACTCCTTTGGTTTTTAAATCCGTCAATGTCGTCGTCATTATCTTTTCATAACTTTCCATAGTCGATATTTCAGGAATCCGGATTTTTTGCAAAGGGAAACCGATACTTTCTGCCTGGGCGTCCAGCAATCCAACCCTTATTCCGTGCATGGATACCCGCTGAAATTGTTCATTAATACTGGTCAATAAACATAGTATATCATACTCCGGTTTCTGTAAAATTTTGTACAGGCACAAAGCAGAGTCCTTGCCGCCGCTCCAGTTAAATATGACTTTTTCTTTCAATTGCATGGTTGTTTATACTGTAAACGAATAGTGACCGGGGATCTATTGTATGAAGTCAGAGAAAGTTAATGAAATGGCTGAAAATGCCGAGAAATACCTTGCAAAAAAGCAAAAGCACCTCCCCCCCCGGCCCCCTCTCCTGAAGGCGAGGGGAGCAGTTTATATAGATGTTTTATGTGCAAAAAACCTGTGAGAAATGATTTTTCAAAGTTAAATCCCGGGTTAATTCTCGGATTTTTCTTTTCTTAAGTAAAGAATAAACCAGGTTAAAGCAACCCCTAAGCTGATTCCAGATACAAAAATTAACCAGAATCCAGCACTGCTTGGTTTTAAGCATCGTTCTGTATTGAAGTAAAGAGTAAAAGTTATAGCAGATAACGCCAGGCTAATTGAAACTCTTCGCAGGTAAAGATTTTTAATAATACTCATAGAATTAATTTTTAGAGTTAGTTAAATAAATAAACATTTCTTTAAATTGTCTTCAATTGTTTTTATCACGTAGTCATACTCATAAATAATACTCCCATCACAGTAATGAAATTTCCAGACATATGAACAATTATAGCATATGATGTATTGTCATATTTTTCTTGATAATATCCTGCAACTATACCCAGACTTGTTGCAAACAAAACTACTTTCAATAAAAATAATGCCCCCACACTAGTATTGATTAATACTAGATGTGCCAAACCAAACGCTAAGGCACTAATTATTACAGAATAACTAAATTTTATTTTGAAAATATTGATTCCATTTGTCTTTAAAGATTTTAAAGAATTCAATAGGAATCCACGAAACAAAATTTCCTCTACGATGCTCGCATAAAAAAATATAAAAATTAAAACCTGCATTGGATTCATTTTGGATAATAACGGATGCTCTTCTAATTTTCCTCCAACTAATTTTGTTACAATTGCCATTAGTATATTAATCACGATGGTTAAGACGATTCCTATTGCTATTGGCTTTAGCACATTTTTACATTTCGGCATAGAAATATTAAAATTCAAACTTTTTCTCATTTCAAAGATTGCTATGACAGATAATAACAACATAATCGAATGAGTTACAAAAGAATCAGGAACGAATCTGCTATTTAGATGTATTTTACTGCCAATGATGGTTGCTATCAAAATAATTACTGTCGTTATGACAAGTCCATAAAAAATTCTTTCATTGTTTTTCATTCTCCTTTTATTTAGTTATAGTTATTGCAGTTCTTTACTTTAATTACTCATAAGGCTTGGCAATTTGGACATTGTTTAAATAATTTAATAAGTGATAATAAAGATCCTTACATAATGTTTTTCATATATAGAGTAAGTTGTCTGGATTACCCAAGACAATTAACTTTTAAGACTGAGAAAGGAACTGCATTTCTTTTATTTTTCATATTCTTTTAGATCGAGTATTTCTTTCTCTAGTTTCTCAATTTTCTCGCTTTTGTTTTTATATTTTATAATCCAAAGAACAAGTGCGAAAACAAAAAGTCCTGCCATAGAAAGAATAGTTTTAAAATCAAAGGTAAAAGCATTACAAGCGATTAATAATACTCCAGTAAATATCAGTGGAAGAGGAATCCAGCCATACTTTCGTCTATTTTTTATAGTCTCTTTATATTCATTTACTTTTTTTGCTGTTTCAATTATCGTATCAACCCCAATATTTATTTTTTTTAACGCCATAAAGTTTTTAAAATTATAATAGGATAGGTAGATAACTACTGATAAAGTAAGGATACAACCAATGATGAATTTCCAATCGATATTTTCAATTTTGAAGTAATGGGAAAGGACTATAATTAATACAATTGGTAATAACATTAAAACAAATATGATTTGAAATCTCATCAAGTTTAATCTACTCTTAGGCTTTTTAGACAAGGTTTGCATAACCAATTTTTTATTTAGTTCTTCAAGATTATTTAATTTGAGATCATACTGCTGCCAGATTGTTTTCAGTTCTTCTATTTCCATAATCTTGAATTTTAATTATTGGACAAAAAGGTTCTAAGATTCAGTTTAATCCTGCTTATTTTTGTTGCCACATTAGTCTTTGAAATGCCGATAATTTTTGCAATTTCTTCATACGAATATTCGTCAAGAAGTAAAAGAATTATTGCCTTGTCTATTTTGCTAAGGGAATTAATGGCACTAAATAATTGATCGTGCAATTCGGCAACTGTACTATCAGTTTCATCTGTCAGGTTTGGAATAAGGTTTGTATATTCAATATTTTTATATAGTTTGGCATAATCACGAAACCAAGTGATTGCGGTATTAAGTGATACTCGATATATCCATGTACTTATTTTCGATTTGTTCTTGAAATAGGGATAAGAAATCCAAAGATTATAAATTATTTCCTGAAACAAATCCCTTTTATCGATTGAACTATCACAATACATATGGCTGACTTTGTAAATCATTTTCTTATTGATCTCTATCAGTTTGATAAATTCAGTCTGTAATTTTTGGTTATCCATACTGATGTCTTTGAATCGGAAGTATTAGTCGAATTATTTGAATAAAAGTCACAGATAGGTAGAATTATTATTCAAGAGCCGGTCATCATGCAGGTATTTATAGCCCTATGAAACGGATGGGTTGTAGTTTGAGTCAGCTGCTGGTGAGGATTTCGCAGGGATCAATAGATCGGCTCCAAGTTTCTTCGCAAGCTCTTTGAGGATCTTAATATTTTGATGGTCAGACTTTATGATTATAGCACTCAACCTCTGTTTTTTACAAAAAAAATAAATTTCCAGGGGCAATGCAATTAAAAATGTTTTAGCATTAACGGTAAATTGTATGAGTAGTGGCAGATTGCGTGGCACTTTTCTGTTAAAATGCAATGAAGTTTGATCGGTTTACCAACCTTTATATTTTAGAAAAAGTATTTTATTCAATGTATCTCAATGATAGATTCATTAGATCTTCAATATTTTGTTTGTCCATACTGTATGTCGATGAATCAACTGTCGTATTTTTTTCATTAAAGCATTTCCCTGTTGTTTTATTTATGTCAGGTGATGTAGCTAAATAAGTATATGTTTTAGCCATATCTTCAGGTGAAATTGAAAATCTGCTTTTTATTGAATAAAGAAATTTCATAAATCCTGAAATATTAGGATATCTGCTCGTGTCAACTTTTACATTAGTTACCCTAATACAATTTACCGTAATTGCTGTGTCTTTTAGTTGTTCCGCCAGCCAATAAGTATACATTATCTGAGCAAGCTTTGATTGGTAATAGGCATTAGGTACACTAAACTTCCTAACTTTAAATTCAGGGTCGTTCAAGTCAACAGTAAGACGTGGGTGCATTACTAATCCTTGTGAGGCAATTGTTATAATTTTACCGTTGTTGCTTTTTTTTAACAGATCCAACACTGAATTTGTTAGAAGTATTGGTCCTATGTGATTTGTAGCCCAAATGGTTTCTATTCCATCAACAGACTTTTCAGGTTGCTTACGTGCTATATCAAAGTCTGCAGCATTATGGATTAATACATCAAGACACTCTATTCGTTGATTTAATTCTTTCGATGCGCCTATAATTGATTTCTTTGAAGACATATCAATTTCAAGCAATTCAACATCTGTCGATTCTGATTTTTCTTTAATCTCAAAAAATGCAGTCTCACCCCGTTCTCGATTACGGGCACCAATTATAACATGAAATCCAGCTTGTGCTAATTGAATAGCCGCCTGCTTTCCTATTCCAGAATTCGCTCCAGTTATTAAGCATGTTTTTGTGTTCATATTCGTTAATTTTCATTTGATGTATTGTCGTCTTAACATTTTTGCTTACGGTGGGCCGCTAAATGCAGCTAAGATGATATTTCTGAGAAGCACCATTAATGCTAGTTTTGTTGCGATTTAGCGGCATGAATTCATCTTTCGGATTAGATCTTATGCCACCTTTAATTCTGCACGAAAATTTATTATTTTTTCTTTACCGATTACACCAGCATATCTAAGATATTTTTTTCCAATCGGTGGTAAATGCTGAATATCTTCTTCCGTTAGAATTTCATTCTTCATGTCTTTTATACGTTCTAACGCCTCCAAAACGGCTTTTTGATATTTTCTTTTCATGAATATTTATTATATTATCTAAAGTCTTATATTTACTTAGCATACCGCATAACGTGAGGCCTGCAGCCGCAGTGCGGGATTTACTTGATTTATGTTTGCCCACCCTTTATCATTTGAGGGTTTGGTGAATGTTAGTGTTCAGAAACTACCAGCATTGCTTGGCTGACGACCTGTTATCGTGCGTTAATTTCTTTTATTTATCAGATTAACGATTACTTTTATCATGGTATCCTTATCCTCTGGTTTACTAACGGCAATCATTATAGTAAGAGCTACCAAAGCATTGTCAGCTATTCTTTTCATTCCATAATCGTCAAGTAGAATTCCGTTGCGCTCAAGGAAGGTCAGAAACAATAATGCTGCAATTCTCTTATTTCCATCAATAAATGAATGATTTTTGGTTATGAAATATAATAGATTTGCCGCTTTCTCCTCAATACTCGGATATAAATCTTTACCGTCGAATGTTTGATAAATTGCAGAAAGTGAACTCCTAAAGGATTTATCTTTTTCCTGGCCAAATAGTTCACTATTTCCGTAAGCAGTTTTTGCAATCTGAATATGTTTGATTGCTTCATTATAAGTAAGTTGATAAGTCTCTTTGCCTGATGTGTCTTCAATTTGAAGACTTTGATAATCATATTTGTCTAATATATCCAGGGCATAGGCATATTGCGAGATGATTTTTAATAAACCAGTGCTTTCATCAAGTTCTAGTTCTTTAAAATTCAAGACTTCACCAAGAAGCTTAACGGATTTTCGAAGTTCCTTTAACTGTTCGTTTTGTTGTGTCAGTCTCTTTTCATTAATAGAGAATCCCTGGATAAGGTACTCTTTAAGAATTTTATTTGCCCAGATCCTAAATTGTGTCCCCCTTGATGATTTAACCCTATAACCAACAGAAATAATAACATCTAAGTTAAAAAACTCAATTGATCTTTCAACTTTTCTATCTCCTTCCAATTGAACTGTTGCAAAATATGCAACAGTTGAGTCTCGATCAAGCTCTTTTTCTTTGAAAATATTGTTTATGTGTCTTGATATAACAGATTTGTCACGATGAAAAAGATCCATAAGTTGGTTAAGATTTAACCAAACAGTTTCGTTTTCTAACCTTACTGAAATTTCAGTTTTTCCTGACTCAACTTGGTAAATCTCGATATGTGAGTTGTTCATCTGATTTTATTTCTTTAAAGTTACAAAAAAACTTTATTGTTTTTTTCCCATTGGGTGTAAATTTTACAATAGCGTTTTCCTTCAGTGATGGCGAGGATAAATATGTGATAAATCATTTTGTTCATGAAGGGGGGTCTTATAGGAATGAAAATATCTTATTTGTAATTACCTCACTGAAAGAGCAAATGGGGAAAACAGTAAAATCAGAAGCCCAAGACTGGTGATCTATCGATGACTGATGCTTTTTCGTTTTTCTAACAATCAGGCCTGTAAATATTTAGATTTACAGGCCTGATCTGGTAGCGTGGGGGAGAATTGAACTCCCGACCTCCGGGTTATGAATCCGACGCTCTAACCACCTGAGCTACCACGCCAGTTTTCAGATTATTAATCCTTTAATTGGGAGTGCAAAGATAGAAAAATCCATTCTCAGGAACTTCCGATATCTTACTTTTTTTTATAAAATTCCCGAGATTATTAAATAAAATGACAAAAGCGCTGAAAGTGATACAAACATGTGATTTAAAAAATATGATAATAAGTTACCAACAATAAATATATTTCATAAATATTTATTACTTTTATTGTATTAATTGTTTTAATGGTGATTTTTAAACCCTAACCTATGAAAACACTGACATTTGTATTCAGTTTAATGCTGGGAGTATCTGTTCAGTTTATTCCCTTTGAGATTCTTCTGGCTCAGAAAACTATCAACATGAATAGAAATATTGATGTTGCCAGGAACATTTCTTTTCAGGAAAACATACCGGGCAATCTAACGAAACTTGCTTTTCAGATGCCGGACCATGATTCCCTCTGTATAAATAATATCAATGCACAAGTTAATGCCTCTGTTACGCAATTTTGTCGCTATTACGGGCCGGGGTTTGAAGTCCCGAAATTCAGCGGGAAGAACACAATTTATATATCCAATTTATGGATTGGAGGATTGGACCAAAATGAAGACCTTCATTTAGCTGCCTCGAGATATGGTCAAGGTCCGGTTATCGGCCCTGGCTTGACAAAAAATGATTTCTGGGTTGGACCGGTAATGGATTCGACTGCTTACTCCGTGTATCAGGATTCCTTGTGGGATCATGTATGGAATCTCCGGAAATCGGAGATCGAATATCATCAGGCACACTGGAGCGACCCCGGATATCAACCCATCCAGGATATTCTTTCCTGGCCCGGAAACGGCGATGTAAGCCTGGGTCAGGCACCCCAGTTAGCTCCTTATTTCGACCGGACCGGCGACGGGATCTACAACCCAATGGATGGCGATTATCCGCTTATCAGGGGAGACCAGGCATTGTTCTTTATGCTTAATGACGACCGTGACTACCATTCAGAAACATTGGGGAAGAAAATGAAGATAGAAATTCATGGAATGTTTTACGCGTTCGATATTCCGGAGGACTCGGCGTTTTACAACACCATTTTTCTGAATTACAGGATATTCAACCGTTCAAATAATATTTTCAGTAATACCTATCTGGGTATTTTTACCGATCTCGATATTGGTTACTGTGACGATGATTTTATTGGATGTGATGTTGAAAGAAGCATCTACTATGGATATAATGGTAAGCCCGTTGATGAAGGAAGTAGTTACCACCCGGTGGGTACCTATGGGAAATTTCCCCCGGCCCAGTCTGTTTCAATTATCGGGGGACCTTTCATGGATCCTGATGGATTGGATAATCCGCGGTTTGATGGAGATGGAGCCCAACTATGTAATGAAAGTGTGAATGGGATCAATTTTGGAGATACCATAGTTGATAATGAACGTCTTGGAATGACAAAATTTGTCTATTACATAAATGCAGGCCCTGCGTATGGAGATGATCCAAAGTATGCCCAGGAATATTATCAGAACCTTCAGGGAATATGGCGTGATAGCACCCGGTTGATTTATGGGGGCAACGGTCATAATAGTTTTGGAGGTTATGGCCCTGAATGTGATTTTATGTATCCCGGCGAATCTGATACCCTGAACTGGGGAGTTGGTTGCATGCCTCCCAATGGACCAGTCGACTGGACAGAGACCACGGCCGGAAATAATCCGGACGACCGGCGCGGGGTTGGTTCAAGCGGTCCATTCACCTTCCAGCCGGGAGCGGTGCAGGATTTCGATGTTGCCTATGTTTTTGCATGCGAATATGATACTATTAACGGTTCAGGTTCCGTGTCAAAACTCAGAACTTATAATGATGTAATTCGAAAATCCTTCACTTCTAATATCCTTCCGAATGGAAATTCATTCAATGGATTTGCCGAAGGGACATACCATATCCCCATTTCTGTGCAACTATTTCCAAACCCGGCTTCAGACAAGGTATATTTACGGTTTGATTCGTCTTTTAATGAATCTCTGAACATCCGGATTTATAATGAAACCGGATTATTGGTACTAACGAAAAAGACGACACCGATAGAACAGACGATCGCGGTTGATATTAACGGATTTTCTTCCGGTTTGTATCTGATCCTCATACAAACCAAAAGTCAGACCGTGACGAAAAAATTATCGGTGATCAGATAAAGTCCATTGTCTGCCGTTATTTGAGACAGCCACAGTTTTCTACAGAAAAAAAAAGGACAGGTTTTGTTGAAGTCGTAATCTTCCGGTCTGGATATCCGGGATGGCAATGTTTCAAATGTTAAGAAAACGATGGAATACAACCAGAGTTATGGCTATCAGTTAATTTATCCGATCCAGATGGTCTTGATATTTACAAACTCTTTGATCCCGTATTCGCCTAATTCCCGGCCATAACCCGATTTTTTTATCCCTCCGAACGGAAGCCTCGGATCGGATTTGGTCAATCCGTTCACAAACATTGCTCCGGTTTCCACTTTCCGTGCAAATGCTTCTCCGCGTTTTAAATCTGCTGTCCAGACGCAACCGCCCAGTCCAAATTCGGAATCATTGGCTACCGCTAAAGCGTCTTCTTCGGAATCTACGGAGATGATAGTGAATACGGGGCCGAAGGTCTCCTGGTGATAAACCGGCATTCCCTTTTTTATACCGGTCAGGATCGTGGGGGGATAGTAGCATCCTTTTCGGTCCGGTCGTATGCCTCCTGAAACCAACATTGCCCCCATGGCAACGGATTGCTGAACCTGCCTCTCAAGTTCATCCACAAGATCGATCCGGGCCAGCGGACCAATCTGAGTCTCCGGATCCAAAGGATTTCCGGTTCTTAATTTTTCTACCTCCCGCTTCAACCCGTTCGCGAAAGCGTCTCTGGTTTTTTCCATTATGATGAACCGCTTTGCGGCAATACAACTTTGACCCTGGTTGATCATCCTTGCGGTAATGGCTGTTTTTATCGCATCTTCTAAATTTGCGTCATCCAGCACGACAAACGGATCGGATCCTCCGAGTTCAAGAAGGCTTTTCTTGATATTCCTGGCCGCTGCCGAAGCAACCTGTGCACCGGCAGATTCACTCCCGGTAAGGGTAACTGCAGCGATCATAGGATTGGAAATGACTTGTCCGATTATAGCCGAGGGTATCATCAAAGCCCGGAAAATATTCTCAGGGAAACCTGCCTGACGGAAAACATCCTCGATGGCCAGCGCACATCCGGGCACGTTGGAAGCATGTTTCATGACAGCGCCATTCCCTGCCATCATCGATGACGCGGCAAACCGGAATAACTGCCAGAAAGGAAAATTCCAGGGCATAACCGCCAGGATCACACCCAGCGACTGAAAAGTCACAAAACTCCGGCTGGCATCGGACGGGATCACCTGGTCCTGCAAAAGATCTGCGGCATTAGATGCAAAATAATCACAGCAAACAGCACACTTTTCAATTTCCGACATCGATTCGCAAATGATTTTTCCCATTTCTTCCGTCATAAGGCGGGCGTATGATACCTTGTTGCTTCTCAGGATTTTTGCTGCATTTCGAAACAGACCTGCCCTGTATTCAAATGAGGTTTGTTTCCAGTTTTCCCATTCTTTATGAACAGCAAGGATGATCTCTTTGACCTCTTCAGGAGTGTGGTCTCTGTATTCCCTGATCAACAGATTATTTACCGGGCTGATACTTTTCATCTTTGTGCGATTATTGTTTTTGTCATAAGATTACATGAGCCATCATGCATTCATTGAATATTTAATGGATATATTACCTATTAGGCTAGACCGTTAACTTTTCCTTCAGGTAGTAACCCGTATAGGAATCCTTCGCTTTAACCAGTTCCTCCGGCGTTCCCTCAAACACCAGATGGCCTCCCTCTTCGCCACCCTCTTTCCCAAGATCGATAATCCAGTCGGCGCATTTGATCACCTCTTGGTTATGTTCAACAACAAGGATTGAATGACCGTTCAGGATAAGCGATTCAAATGCGACCAGCAGCTTATGAATATCGTGGAAATGAAGTCCGGTTGTGGGTTCGTCAAAAATGAACAGTGTCGGGTTCTCACTCTTTCCTTTTGCAAGAAAAAAAGCCAGCTTGATGCGCTGTGCCTCTCCTCCCGAAAGGGTGGAGGAGGATTGTCCCATCCGGAGATATCCCAAGCCGACATCCTGCAATGGCTTTAAACGCGAAAGAATCCTTTTCTCATGGGCCGTTGATTTTCCATCACGATGAAAAAATTCGATGGCCTGATCGACGGTCATATCGAGGATATCCACGATGGTTTTATCGTAATACTTCACATCCAGGACCTCTTCTTTGAAACGTTTTCCTTTACAGCTTTCACAGGTAAGGAAAAGATCGGCCATAAACTGCATCTCTATTTTTACGACGCCTTCCCCCTCGCATTCCTCGCACCGGCCACCTTCGATATTAAATGAAAAATAACCGGGTTTATATCCCCGGAGCTTGGATAATTGCTGGTCTGAGTATAAATTTCTTATCTCATCGAAGGCTTTAATATAAGTGGCCGGATTCGACCTGGAGGATCGGCCGATCGGATTCTGGTCGACAAGTTCGACCGATCCGATCTGGTTGATATCTCCTGTCAGCCGGTCAAATTTTCCGCTCTTTTCACCGTATCCTCCATAATGTCTTTTCAATGCCGGGAATAAGATCCGCTTCACCAGCGATGTCTTGCCGGACCCGCTTACGCCGGTAATAACCGTAAATATATGTAAAGGAATTTTAACGTTGATATTCTTCAGGTTGTTCTCCCTTGCTCCTTCGATAAGGATAAATTCTTTCCAGCCATGTCTTACTATAGGTATTTCGATGGCAAGATTTTTTCCTAAATATTGGCCGGTAAGACTCTTCTTATCTTTTACCAGTTCATTAAAGGTTCCGTCAAATACGATCTCTCCGCCCTGAGCTCCCGCCATAGGGCCAATATCGATAATCCGGTCAGCTGCCCGGATGATCTCTTCGTCGTGTTCGACTACAATAACGGTGTTTCCAACATCGCGTAATCGCCGCAACACTTTAATAAGCCGCTGGGTATCTCTCGGATGTAAACCAATACTTGGTTCATCGAGGATATACATTGAGCCAACCAGGCTGCTACCCAGCGCAGTCGATAAATTTATCCGTTGTGATTCTCCGCCGGAAAGGGTGGAAGATAAACGGTTCAGGGTCAGATAACCCAGCCCCAGGTCATTCAACACTTCAAGCCGGTTGTCGATCTCAAGAAGAAGACGGCTTGAAAGAGTTTTTTCATATTTGGAAAGTAATAGATTCTTAAAGAAACCTGTCATATCGCATAAAGGCATCAGCATGAGTTCACTGATCGATTTACCACCAACTTTCACATAGGATGCATCTTTCCTCAACCGGGTGCCTTTACATTCCGGACAAACCGTTTTACCCCGGTATCGCGACATCATTACCCGGTACTGTATTTTATAATTCTGGCTTTCGATATACTTGAAGAAAGCGTTCAATCCCTGAAAGCAGGAATTTCCGGTCCAGAGAAGGTTTTTTTGCAAAGGGGTCAGTTCAAAGTATGGTTTGTGGATTGGAAAATCGAAACGGTATGCACTCATCACCAGTTCGTTCTTCCATTCTCCCATTTTTTCCCCTTTCCAGCATACAATGGCATCATTATATATGGAAAGTGTTTTATTCGGTATTACGAGATCTTCATCAATTCCAATAACACTGCCAAATCCCTCACAATTTTTACATGCTCCATATGGATTATTGAAACTGAAAAGGTTTTCGGAGGGTTCTTCAAAGATCATTCCATCCGCCTCGAACTTGTTCGAAAAATTCCTCCTTATCTTAGTCTCCGACATGATCTCGATCATACAATACCCATGACCTTCAAAGTATGCAGTCTGGACTGAGTCGGCAATGCGGCTTGTTAAATCCGGGTCCTCTTTTTTCACCGAGAAACGGTCGATGAGTAAATAAATATCCTTGAAATCAATTTCCCTGATTTGTTCAAGTTCTTCAAGTCGTACAAGTTCTTCATCAAGCATTATCCGGGTGAAACCTTGTTGCATGAGAACCTGGCATTTTTTCTGAAGATTGCCGTTAGAACCCGATATCGAAAGCGGAGCAAATATGCTGACTTTATTATCTTCTTCCAGTGAAAAGATATAATCCACAACATCAGAAACCGTATCGCGCCGAACAATATCGCCGGAAACAGGGGAGTAGGTTTTGCCGATCCGGGTGTATAGTAATTTTATGTATTCATAAATTTCGGTGGAGGTTCCAACCGTCGATCTTGGATTAAGCGTGTTTACGCATTGTTCAATGGCAATAGCCGGAGCGATACCCTTGATGTAATCGACTTCCGGTTTGCGCATTCTACCCAGAAACTGCCGGGCATAAGCGCTTAAACTTTCAACATATCTCCGCTGACCTTCGGCATAGAGGGTGTCGAACGCAAGAGATGATTTTCCTGAACCCGATAACCCGGTTATCACTACAAAATGACCCCGTGGGATAGCAAGGTTAATATTTTTCAGGTTATTGACCCGGGCTCCTTTGATGATGATAAAGTTCCGCGGATCGAGGGTATCAATTTTAGTCATTATAATCGCTGCTGCCAGGAAAGAAGACAAAATTATAAAGAAAACTTGCTTTTTTGTTTTTTTTATTTACATTTGTGCAACCAAAATTCAGGAAATACGTACTTATAATTAATTACCCGCGCCATTTTTCCTTTGCGCATAAAGAATAGGAGGGATCATATCGGTTAAATATATACTCTTTTGAACCTAAAAAAGAGATCCAATGAAAGCCCACGTCATTAGTGACCAGGAGCTGATTGGCAGATATTTAGCCGGTCATGAATCCGCCCTCGAAAAGCTTATCCATCGTCATAAGAATCGCATTTTTGCTTATATCCTTATGATCGTTAAGGATAAGGATTTAGCTGAAGATCTATTCCAGGATACCTTTATTAAAGTCATTAATACGATTCGTTCCGGCGTGTATAAAGAAGAAGGTAAATTTATTCAGTGGGTGATGCGTATCGCTCACAACCTTATCATTGACTATTTCCGTAAAGCCAAACGGATTCCCATTATTGAGAATAGCGACGAATACGATATCTTCGATAAAGTCAGGATACCCGTAGAATCCGTTGAAGAGCTCCTTATTACGGAACAGATTCATAAGGATGTTAAAAAACTAATCGAATATCTCCCGAAGGAACAAAAAGAGGTTCTAATAATGCGTCATTACAGCGATATGAGTTTTAAAGATATTGCCGAAGTCACTAATGTCAGCATAAATACGGCCCTTGGAAGAATGCGCTATGCGTTGATAAACCTTCGTAAATTAGTGAAAGAGAAAGAAGTTATTCTTTCTTCCTAGTTCATAACTTTTTTTTACTTCTGATGAAATAACCCACCTTCGATCACGTTTCATAGGTATGAATCTGTTGATTAACCAAATCTTTGCCTATGAAGCGAAACATTACGATGTATTATTTAACATCAAAGGGAAATATAACGTCCTCCGACAGAAGGAGGAAAAGAAATGAAATGAGTCCCAGCGAATCGGTAATCAGGAATATATTAAATTATTCCAAGGCATTATCGGTATTAAAAACTCCAGAAACCGGTATTATAAACCTGGTTATGAACTAAAAAAAAACCCGCTCGAAGGCGGGTTTTTTTTATATATGTTCCTCTTTGATACGCGCTTTTTTACCCTGTAATCCGCGTAAATAAAAGATTCTGGCTCTTCTAACAACTCCATGTTTGTTTACTTCAATTTTTTCAATGAATGGAGAAATTATAGGGAAAATCCTTTCCACACCTATATTCCCGGAAATTTTACGTACGGTAAAAGTCTCTTTCAGACCTTTCCCGGATCTCTGAAGAACAACTCCCTGGTATGTTTGGATTCGTTCCTTGTTCCCTTCCTTTATTTTATAATGGATAGTGACGGTATCTCCGGCTTTGAACTGAGGTAATTCTTTCTTCTGAATCATTTGATCCTCAACAAAGTTCATAATTTCAGTCTTATTCATGAAAATTACTATTTTTGACAGGTTTGCACTAAAAAGTTTGCAAATATACCAAATTATCCGGAACAATTAAGGCAGACCGGAAAATTTTATTCAAATAATGCTATTATCACTCACTCTAAAAGCCCGGGTCTGCGTTTTCGCGTCCTTTCAACGGATTGCTCAAACCGCCATTTAGCAATCTCTTTATCATTACCGGAGAGCAATATATCGGGCACTTTATGACCCCGGAAATCGGCAGGCCGTGTATATAATGGCGGCGATAACAGATGATCCTGGAAAGAATCGGTAAGTGCCGACGTTTCATCACTTAAAACTCCCGGAATCAAACGGATCACCGTATCGGCCAAAACAACAGCCGCCATCTCTCCACCCGAGAGCACATAATCTCCAATAGAGATCTCCCGGGTGATGAAATTCTGCCGGATTCGCTCGTCAATTCCTTTATAGTGTCCACAAAGTATTAAAATGTTGTTCATCAATGATAGCTGGTTGGCTAAGGGTTGATTAAACAAATCTCCATCAGGAGTCAGATAGATGATCTCATCATACTGGCGGTGAGATTTCAGTTCCTCAATACCTTTTACAATGGGTTCAGCCATCATGACCATGCCGGCTCCGCCTCCATATGGATAATCATCGACAGTCCGGTGCTTGTCGGAAGTCCAGTTTCGGATATCATGAAGTAATATAGTCGCATGGCCTTTATCACGGGCCCTTTTCAAAATAGAATATTGAAAAGGACTTTCAAACATACCCGGAAACAATGTCAGAATATCGATATGCATACCCTAAATGGTTAAAACCAATCCGTCATAAGCAAGCTGGATAAAATCCGGCAACTTTTTGTTTACCTCTTCATGCAATCCGACAAAGTGACTTAAATGGGTCAGGTAAGCAACTTCCGGATTCAGATCCTTAAGAATTGAAACCGCTTCACCCACCGAAAAGTGAGATACATGTTTCGAATTACGTAAGGCATTTAACACAATGACCCGGCTCCCTTTAATTTTGTTTAATTCTTTCTCGGCGATAAAACTCGCATCGGTGATATAGGTAAAATCACCGATCCTGAAACCCGTCACCGGGAGCGTATCATGGAGAGCCTGAATAGGAATGAATTCTACGCCATTTATTAAAAAAGGCTCGTCTCCGATACAGTGTATATTCAGCTGTGGAGAACCAAAATACCTGGCTCCGGAGAATATATAGGAAAAGTCGGTTTGGATTGAATCCAGAACCCGCTTCGTTCCATAGAGATCAATCTTTTTATTTAAGACATAGTTAAAGGCCCGGATATCATCGAGACCGGCAACATGATCCCGGTGCTCATGCGTTAAAAGGATGGCATGAATGTTCATCACATGTTCGCGAAGCATCTGAATCCTGAAATCCGGTCCGCAGTCAATGACAAAAGTATAACCGCTGACTTCGATCATGATCGAGGTACGTAACCGCTTATCATTTGGTTCCGGGGAAAGACAGACAGGACAATCGCATGTAATAACGGGCACGCCGATGGAAGTCCCGGTGCCAAGAAAAGTAATTTTTATCTGGTTATTCTCTTGTTTCTGCATTAAAAAATAAGTTCATCAATTTCGTCTTTATCGACTTTAAGCTGCTTTTGCAAATCCTCAGTGTTTTGAAAAATCCGTTCTTCCCTCATTCTTTTATGGAACAAGAGCGTGACAATAGCGTTTTCGATATTGCCGTAATTTTCAAACAGATGCACTTCAACTAAAGTTTCCAGGGGCTGGAGTGTGTTTTTTCGGATAAAGCACATAGCCCGCGAAAAACAATCTTCACCCAACACCGTAACCGCATAAACCCCATTAGGAGGAACCAGCTTACAATCTTCTTCAATCTTAATGGTATAACATGGGAATCCAATTTTCTCCAGGACAGGATTGCTTTTTTGAGCTAACCCCATGATAATATATTGATGGTCGAGGTAGGCATTGGCTTTTTGAATATTCCCTTCCTGTAGTGCCTTCCTTATTTTTGTAGAACTGACTAATTCATTGTGAATGTCCTGTTCCGGAATTTCTTCCACGTCAAAACCCCATTCAACCCCAAGTCTACGTAAACTGTCATAATCCCCTTCCCGGTTATGTCCGAAATGGTGATTAAAACCGATTACAATCTTTCGTGCATGTAACTTGTTTAGCAGGATATTCTTAACAAAATCAACGGAAGTGATTTTAGAAAATTCCACTGTAAATTCAACAATTATCAAATTATCAAGACCGGCTTTTTCGAGCAAGGCAACCTTTTCTCGTTGGGAATTGATCAGGAAAAGATCTTTTCCGACACTTTCCGGGTAGAGAACTTTCCGGGGATGGGGATGAAAAGTAATCAGAACCGTTTCCCCGTCATATTCAGAGGCAAACTTTTTTAAACGTTGAAGAATGACTTTGTGTCCGATATGAACACCGTCAAAAGATCCAGTAGTGACAACCGCATTCCGGATATCACCAATCTCATTAAAACCTTGAATAATTCTCACTTGATAATTTGTCTATTTAAACCTTTCGTCGTTTTTCTTAGCAAAAAAAGCAACTTTTTCCAGGGAGGTAATCATATCATACTCTTCGAGATAAATGTAGGACGGAACATTTAATGGTTTTGGCGTATAGTTAAGAATCCCTTTTATTCCATTATAAACCAGCGCTTCAGCAATTTCCGGGGCCTGATCAGCCGGGACGGTGATGATTGCGATAGAAATATTGTTTTGTTTGACGATTTCACCTAATTGATCGATGTGGTAGCAGGGCACTCCGTCATAAACCCTGCTGGTCTTTTCCGGGTTGATATCAAAAGCTGCAATAATGGATAATTTTGACCTTTTTCCTTTTAAATAACTGATAAATGCTTTCCCAAGATTCCCGAGTCCGATCACGGCAACGCGTTGTCCTTTCTCCAGGTCAATAATCCTTCCAATAAGTTCAATAAGTTCTTTGATGTCATAACCTTTTCTGAGATTCCCGGAATAACCGATCAGCATCAGATCACGACGCACCTGAACTGGGGTAATATGAAGCATCTGAGCGATTTCATGTGAAAATACATGTGTTTTCTCTTTTGAAAGAATCAGCAATAATGTACGACGGTATTGGCTTAACCGTTCAATCGTTTTGTGTGGAAGGTTCTTTATGAACATGACTTATTTATTGGTAATTTAACAATGAATGTACTTCCCTGATCCGGAACACTTATAACTTCAATTGTACCGGCATGATTTTCAGTCATTTTTTTTACAATTGACAATCCTAATCCGGTCCCTGATATATTTTTAGTCTTTTCATTCTTTATCCTGAAAAAATCATCAAAAATTTTGTCTATATTTTCCTGATTTATTCCTATTCCAGTATCTACAACCTTAATCTCGGCGTGATCTTCGTTCACAGAGATCGTACATTCAACCGTGCCTTTCTCTTTATTGTACTTAATGGCATTGGATATTAAATTGTTAAAAATAATTTCCATCTCATCGGCATCGGCATTGATCGTCAAATCTTCAAGGCCGGAGAGTGTTATTTTAATATCACGTTGGATAGCATATGGACGCATAGCATCAATGGCATTTCTTGCAATTTTATTCAGATTGACGGGGGCAACACTTCTCTTTCCTTTTCCCAACTCTACCTTTGTCAAATCTAAAAGATCAAGGATCAGGGTTCTCATACCTTTAATCCGCTCCAGGGAGCGGTCGACTATAACATCGTAATCTTCAATTTTGTCTCCCATCTGCCGTTCGCGAATCATTTTAAGATATCCTTCAATGGCATTTAATGGCGCCTTTAATTCATGGCTGAGAAGAGAAAGAAATGAAAAACGAATCTGTTTGCCCGTATCATGAAGGATGTTGGTCATCTTTTTGAGAAAAACCTTCTTCGAAATATTCTCTATGCACGATTTAAGTTCCTGGGGAGTAAATGGTTTTGGGATAAAATCAAAGGCTCCGTCGCTGGTTGCTTTAACGGCTAGTTCAAGAGAGGCAAAAGAGGTGATCATCACAACGATGATGTTTTTTCTCTTTTTCTTGATGTATTCCAATACCTCCACTCCCTGAATTCCAGGTAATTTATTGTCAAGCAATAAAATATCGGGGGTCTTGGTTTCTATCATTTCGATCCCCGCTTCACCGGTTGAAGCTTCCAATACTTCAAAATCGAAGGCTTCTTCCATAAATGGAAAGTCCACATGAAAGTTTCGTAATATCCGGGCTACTCCGCTACGGATCCCGGGCTCATCATCGACTACAAGGATTTTTAAAACAGACATATTCAGAGTATCAAATGATAGTGATTATCAGTTACGACCAAGTGGATTATCCAACATAATCACTTCCGGTTTATATTAACGGTGTTTGTATGTATATTTCATTTCAAAAGTAAATTAAATCCATGTTGATATCAACCCTTTATGTTTAAATGAGCAAACGATCGATCTCTTGTTTTAATACATCCGGCCGGACTCCTTTCTCAAGAAACCGATCTGCCTTGATCCATTTACGGTTATTCTCATCATTGATATCGAATACGATTCCCGTTTCTGCAGCTACTCCGGTGGCAATAATGATGGGTACATCCGGATATTTTTTTTTCAATTTGTAGCAAAGAATAAATCCACTGTCTTCGCTCTCCATCATCAGATCGAGGATGGCAAGATCTGGTTTAACGGTCTCAATCAACTTTTCCGCCTCCTTTTGACTTTCAGCGGTAATGGTCTTGAAACCGAATTGCTCTAGTTTGATTTTTAACTGAAAAAGATAGTCGAGATCGTCATCGACAATCAAAATCGTCTTTTCTTTCAGATTCATATTCATTTGATATTGCTTTGATTTCGTTACTTTTTCCTATTTGAAAGAGTCAAATCTCATAGATTACACTGCTTTGTTTTTCCGCTTCTTATATGATCCCTCGCGGTAAAGTTATTTTGAAAGTAGTTCCGGTGGGCCCTTTTGAGATGTTGGCATTGGAATCGACCTGAATTTTTCCTTTATGCATTTTTATAATACCATAGATTAGTGCAAGTCCAAGACCGGTTCCTTTTCCTATTTCTTTTGTCGTAAAAAACGGGGTGAACAACTTTTCTTTATTATGATCTTCAATTCCTGTTCCAGTGTCGGAAACAATAAAATTGATTTCCTCCTTATTCCCTTCCACTCCGACGGTAAGCTGACCGCCCTGGGGCATTGCCTCAATGGCGTTTTTTTCCAGGTTTGTCAATACTTGCATCATTTGATCAATATCGATCCTGGCAATGGGATCGGAAATTTCGGGTTTGAAAGTGATCTGAACATTTTCCGGAACGATGACGGAATTCAAGCTGTGCTTCGCAAATTTGATAATATCAGTTTCAGCAAGATTTACCTGATTTTTTCGTGCAAAATTTAAAAGTCCACTTACGATTTTTTTACAACGTTCCGCCTGATCAACAATCAATTTCAGATCTTCCCGCACGGGATCGTTTTTCGGGGCTTCATCCATAAGGATATTGCTATACATCGTGATAACCCCAAGGGGATTGTTCAATTCATGGGCGATTCCTGCAGATAACTGTCCCATATGAGCCAATTTCTCCGATTGCTTTAGTGCGGCTTTTGCATTGGCAAGCTTTTCATTTGATATATTAAGATTTTTAATTGAATCGTGAAGTTTTTCAATCGCAGAGGGAAGGCACATCTCGGGTTCAGCAAGCCCCTTGACGATTGCAATAGCATGATCGATGCAGGTATCATAACCGCATGCACCACAGTTAAGTTGATCATTCAATGAATATTTTCCGATCGAATGGAGCGCTGTTTCAATATCCTTCTCCATTGGGATTTCAAATCTGCGGTCCTCGGGAGTGAAATGTTGGGAAAGGTCAATATCTTCAAACTCCGCCATACTTTCCGACCATTTTTTGTAATCAAGGTCGAGGAGTTTTTTACTGACATAATTTCCCACCGCAGCGCTTCTCGCGAATTTTTTTCCATTCGTCGAAGTTCCCGGTCCCATAATACAACCTTCACAGCACAATAGCATCAGGTGTTTATTACGGATGAATCCATCTTCGAATTCTTTAACGGCTTCTTTCACGTTGACGCGTCCTTCAGCAATTACCACGCGTTCTTCGGGAATGGTCTCCCTGCTGTTTGAAGTGAAATAAAGTCCACGGTTGACTGGGAAAATTGAACCTTTTCCACTAATCGGTTCGTCAAAATCTACCGGATCCGTATTCAAAGGGGTTATGTTTTTTGCATGAAACATTTCCCGGAGTTCCCTGAAAGTAAGAACTTCGTCAATTTCTTCACTTTCGGCTTTCTTGGCAAAACAGGGTCCAATAAATACTACCCGGAGATTATCTCCATGTTTTTTTTTCATAACACGGGTCATGGCAACCATTGGAGATGCAATGGGAGCCAGATAAGGAACCATCTCCGGATGGTAATGCCGGATAAAATAGACGATCGCAGGACAATCGGAGGAGATATCTCCCCGAAAGCTTTCAGAATTGATTCTCTTTTCATATTCCCTGGCAACAATATCCGCTCCGAAAGATACTTCTGTCACAAAATCAAATCCAAGTTTACGAATCATACCCACCAAAATCCGGTGATCCTGAATTTCCTGAAATTCAGCCGGGAAACTGGGAGCAATACAGGCAGCAATCTTTTCGGGGGATTCCAGTAATTCATTAACTTCATCCACCGACCGCAATGGGTACTTTGCCCCCTGACTGCAAACCTTGACACAATTGCCACAACCAATACACCGGTCATTAACTACCTCGGCTTGCCCGTTGATAATTTTAATGGCCTTGACGGGACATTCTCTCAAGCAGGTATAACAAACCCGACAAACATCTTTCAATGTAAAGATCAATTGACGATGGTAGGCGTGGGTCATTTTATCTCAGATTGATGATGGATACTATAGAAAAATTCTTGATTTTGTTCACAGAATGGTTTACCGAGAAATTTTTCATAGAGGTTAAGTACAACAGGATTTTTATGCGAAGTCCTGATCATTTCATCTTCGTCGATGTCATATAATATTTTCATCCGCGATTTTAAATATTTTTCATCGCTCCCGATCCGCTGTCCCCCTCCGTTAATACATCCAAAGGGACAAGCCATAATTTCCACGATATGCAGATCGTTACGACCTGCTTCAATTTCATCCAATAAACTTTTGGCATTGCCAAGTCCACTTACGGCTGCGACATTCAGGATTTGCTTTCCTGCTTTTAGTCTTGCCTCTTTAATGCCTTTTAGTCCGCGCAACTCGGGTATTTTCAGGTTTCCCATTTCCTGTCCTGTTAACAGAGGATAAACGCTTCGTAATAATCCTTCCAGCGTTCCGCCGGATATACTGGCTATTTTTCCCGAAGAACTTCCGATGCTAAAAGCAGTCTCCATCGGTTCAGGCTCAAGGTTGGTGAAATCGATACCCAATAAATTAATCAGTCTGACCAGCTCCCGTGTTGTAATGACGCTATCAACATATTTTTTTTCGCTGCCGGGGATCCCATCATTGCCGGCTTCATATTTATTCGAAGTACAGGGCATGACGGAAACTACAAAAACGTTTTCTGGTTGAAGACCTGCTGATCTGGAAATGAATCTCTTGATTGTAGTTCCCATGATCTGCTGGGGTGATTTCACATGGGATAAATTTGGTATAAATCTTGGACGAAGAGTCTCGATATATTTAACCCAGGAGGGACAAGAACTGATAAAGTACGGTAAGGATTCATTTTTTGATAAGCGATCCATAAACTCTGCCGCTTGTTCAATGATGTTAATATCGGCGGAAAAAGCAGTATCGTAAACTTGCCGGAATCCCATTTTTTTCAACGCAGTCTTAAGTAATCCCGGAACTTCTTTGCTTGATTTTATACAAAAGTCCTCTCCGATTGAAGCCGCTACTGCCGGTGAAAATTGTACGACCGGATAAAGGGTTGGATTGTTTAAGGCATCAAGAACAGACTGAACTTGTGATCGCTCACTAAGGGCATTGGTAGGGCATACAATGATGCATTGTCCACATTTTACACAATAAGAGGTATTTAGTCCTTTATTATGGCTAGTGCCAATTCTGCTTTTCGTTCCTCTCCCAATGATATCGATGGCTGAAACGCCGATTATCTCATCGCAGACCCTTATACATCTGCCGCATAAAATACATTTCGACGGATCGCGTTCAATGCTGGGGCAAGATTTATCAATCTGGATAAAAGATCGTTTGGTACGATACATTCGCTGGTCCACATTCAACTCTTTGGCAAGAGTTTGCAATTCACAATTTCCATTTCTGTTGCAGTAAAGGCAATCATCGGGATGGCTTGAAAGGAGAAGTTCTACCAAGGTCTTTCGAGCTTTTAATACGCGTGGAGAATGAGTTTTTATCTTCATCCATTCTTCTACCTGATAGGAACAAGCCGGAACCAATTCAGATTGACCATCCACTTCGACCACACACATACGGCAGGCACCGGTTGGAAAAAATTTGCTGAGAAAGCACAGAGTCGGAACTTTAATGCCATTCCGGTTCAGAATTGTTAAAATAGTCTCTCCACGTTTTGCAGATACTTGCTGATCATTTATTTCGATGTTAAAAAGCATCTTACGATCTATTTAATATAAATGGCATTGAATTTACAACTGTCAAAACAGATACCACATCCGGTACATTTATCCTCAATGACAAAATGCGGCATCTTAAGAGTTCCGATAATCGCACTCTCCGGACATTTTTTTTGACAAACGTTACATCCGTTACATACTTCAGGATCAATATAAAAGGTTCTGAGATCATGACAAACACCCGCGGTACACTTACGGTCGAAAATATGTTCTTCATATTCGTGGCGGAACCATTTAATGGAACTCAATAGCGGATTAGAAGCTTTCTGTCCCAAACCGCAAAGGGAGGTGTCTTTAATGATTTCGGCAAGAGTTTCAAGCTGAACTACGCCTTTAAACCGTTCAAGAGTATCATGCGACTGTGATTCTCTGGGTCGCCGGGTTATGGTGTCAAGAATTTCCAACATTCGTTTTGTCCCTTCCCTGCAAGGAATACATTTACCGCAACTTTCGTTTTGAAGAAATTCCATGAAATATCTCGATAAATTGACCATACAGGTTGTTTCATCCAGGACGATCAGTCCCCCCAGCCCCATTCCAGCTCCAATTTCACTTAATGATTTGAAGCCAATTTCCGTGCTAATATCTTTAGGTAAGATACATACTCCGGAGGGTCCACCTAACTGAACTGCCTTCAGGGTCCCTCCATTACGAATACCGCCGGCGATTTTATAAATAATATCCGAGATTATCGTCCCCATTGGAATTTCAACGAATCCGGTATTGACAATATGACCGGAAATGGAGATGAGTTTTGTCCCCTTATCTTCTTTTAAGCCAATCGTCTTGAACCAGGAAGGACCGTTTTCAAGGATGGAGGGAATGTTAGCTAACGTTTCAACATTGTTGACGATCGTGGGATGGCCTAAAAAACCGGTTTCGGCAGGAAAGGGAGGCTTTGTCTTTGGAGTTCCTCTCGATCCTTCCAAACTTGAAATTAAAGCGGTTTCCTCACCACAGACAAAAGCTCCGGCTCCTTTTCGGATTTGGATCGATAGATTGAAGCCACTTCCGAAAATATTATCACCGATTAGTCCCCATTCCTTTGCTTGTTGAAGAGCGTTCTCAAGGACAGTGACCGGTCTTTCATGGTCGGCTCTGATATAAATGAATGCCTTACTAGCGCCAATGGCATAAGCGGCGATGGAAATTCCTTCAATTACACGATGAGGATCAGCTTCAATAATTGCACGATTCATAAAAGCACCCGGATCACTTTCATCTGCATTACAGATGAGAAATTTCTGATCGCTCGCCGTATGAAGCGCTACTTGCCATTTTTTACCCGTCAGAAAACCTGCGCCACCACGTCCCTTCAACTCGCTTTGTTCAACAATTTCACATACTTTTTCTGCCGTATAGTTTAAGACCGTTTTATATAATGATTTGTATCCCCCTCTGCATAAATAATCTGAAATAGAAAATGGAGAAATCAAACCGGCGTTTTTTAAAAGATTTCTCCTTTGTAAACCAAAGAATGGCAATTGGTCAATATGAGGGATGGCAGGCCAATCCTCATGCGATTTGAATCTGTACTGCCCTATGATCGAATTTTTATCGACGGTATAATGAAAAGCAGAAGTTAGAATGTCTTCAACCTTTTCGGCAGTGACTTGCTTAAAAGAAAGACGTGTTTTACCGGGAAGCTGAATATCGACAATAGGTTCAGCCGCACAAAGACCGGAACAACCGACTTCAACAATATCCGCTTCGATCCCTTTTTCTTGAATGTATTTCTTAACAGACTTAAGCGTCTTATCCGCACCGGAAATTATTCCACATGTTGCGGTACCAATGTAGATAACCGGAATTTCTATCTTTTCCCGTCTTAACCTGGCAAGCCGTTCTTCTGATTTTTGATCAAAGATGCTTGAAAAATTCTTGAGAACCCTGTCGATCAAGAACTCCCGGAGATCATTATTACTCGACTGCTCCATCAGAAATATTTTTTTCTTTTAACCTCCGAAGTAATTTCGTTATTTGTTCCGAATTAAGGTTCCGGTAATAAAACTCATTAACTTTAACTATTGGCCCATGTTCACAGGCCCCCATACATGTTACCAGTTCTAAACTATATTTACCGTCCCGGCTTACACCTCCAGCTTTAACTTTAAGCTGCTTTTCGATCTCTTCAAGGAAAGTCAGAGAACCATGCAGGTAACAGGCGGTACCCCGGCAGATCTGGATATGAAATATCCCTTTTGGGGAAAAACGGAACTGATCATAAAAAGCAGCGACTCCATAAATTTTATTGCTGGGAAGATTTACATAGCGGCTCACCTCCTCAATGGACGATTCGCTAAGTATCCCAAACTCCTTTTGAATGTCTTGCAAAATGGGTATAAGGACCTCTTTCTTTTTAGGTGAGTAATCAAGTAAAATTGCCTTAACTGTTCTTGGCATAGGTGTATATTTGTATAAAATTCTATCAACAAATATAATACAAAAATTAATTGAATAAAATTTAATTGTGAATTATTTATCATTGTGAAATAATAAACAGATAGATCATATTTGAAATAAGTGGAAATATTTGTGTTAATCGGTGGGAATCAATACTTAAATTCATAATTTTGAAGATTGTTGCAGATTTCGAGACAAAATTAATGATATGCTAAACAGGCAAGAATAATGGCAGATCCTCTTTTTTATATTGATAACGGGAAGTGTATTAAATGTTATTCGTGTGTCAGAATCTGTCCTGTTAAAGCAATTAAGGTTACTGAAAACTTGGAATTTCCGGTAATCATCCCCGAACGATGTATCGGTTGCGGCAGTTGTTTCAGGGCTTGCTTTCCGGGAGCCATTCGATACCGGAGTTCTCTTGAAGAAACAAAAAAATTGTTAACAGAGGGAGGAAAGGTTGCTGCTATCTGTGATCCTGCTATTTCAGGAGAGTTTAACGATATTACCGATTACAGGAAATTCGTTGAAATGATACGGCTTCTGGGATTTACCTATGTTTGTGAAGCTTCATTCGGGGTCGACCTGGTGGCTCTTAAGTACAAAGAAATTTTTGCTAAGTTTAAAGGAAAGTATTACATCACGGCGAATTGCCCAGCCGTAGTCGCCTATGTGGAGAAGTATTATCCGGAATTGATCAATAATCTTGCCCCGATTGTTTCTCCGATGGTAGCAACCGCGAAAGTCGTGCGCAGAAAATTCGGACAAGATATTAAGGTGGTCTATATTGGCCCTTGTATAGCTACCAAGAATGAAGCTCTTCGATATAGGGGCGAAGCTAAAATCGATTCGGTTATTACTTTTGTTGAATTGCGCGAACTTTTTTCCGAATTCAATATCCGGGAAAGTCAACTTGAATTCTCAGACTTTGATCCTCCCTTAGGTTATAAAGGCTCGCTTTATCCCCTTAGTCACGGAATATTACAATCGGTGGGGGTCAGCGAGGATCTTCCTTCAGGGAATATAATTACTACGGAAGGCCGGAATAATATGATTAGCGCCATCAATGAGTTTAACTCCCATATCGACTTGATCGAACGACATTTCAATATCTTTTATAATGAGGGTTGTTTAATGGGACCGGGAACATCCCCTGGCGGGGAGAAATATCTTCGTTCCTCATTGGTAATTAATTATGCCAATAAACGTCTTAAAACCTTTGATAAAGAGACTTGGGAAAAAGAATTATCATCGGTCAAATCAGTTGATCTTTCAAGGCAATTCACCTCCGATGATCAGCGGTTAGCCATTCCACCCGAAGAAAAAATCGAGGAACTTCTGAAAATAATCAATCGGGAAGGCCAAATTGATAACGATATAGGTTGTGAAGCCTGCGGATATTTAAATTGTCGTGATTTTGCAATTGCCATTGCTCAAGGTTTGGCAACAACAGAGATGTGTAATATTTTCAGTCAAAAAAACCGAAAAAATTATATCCAGATACTAAGAACAAGCAATGAGAATCTTGAAAAGGCTCAGAAGGCTCTGAAAGACTCGGAAGAAAAATTGAAGATTGATCAGGAAGTTCAGAAAGAATCCTCTGCAATCATTTCCACAATGCTGCAAAAACTCGTATCGGGAGTCGTTATTGTTAAGGAGGATCTGAAAATTATTCAGTCGAACAGCGCCTTTATCCGTATCCTTGGAGAAGAGGCCGCCATGGTTGATGAAGTAATTCCGGGATTGGTCGGCGCTGATCTAAAGACCCTTCTTCCAATTCATTTTTATAAATTATTTTCCTATGTCTTATCTTCCGACGAATCCATAGAAAACAGAGATGTTGAGTACCATGATAACCGGCTGAGCGTATCTGTTTTTCCGATTCGCAGTCATAAGTTTGTCGGCGCTATAATTCGCGATATGTATATCCCTGAAGTCAGGAAAGAGCAAATCATTAACCGGCTTTCCGAGGTGATCAATGAAAACTTCGAGATGGTGCAAAAAATTGCCTATCTGCTCGGTGAAGGCGCTGCCAAGATGGAAAAGTCGGTAAATGCGGTAATAGATACGCATAGAAATCCTCCAAAAAAATAGTTGAATCCTTGGAAGAAAAATTCTACATTGAAGTGAATTGTCAGCAGAAATGCTATGAAGATGAGCGTGTTTGTGGGGATGTCTTTCTCTCAAAAAGGATCAAAGAGGAAGGACGTATCATTGTCGTTCTTGCAGATGGAATGGGACATGGAATAAAAGCGAATATCCTGGCAACTCTTGCCTCAACTTTGGCTCTTAATTTTACGCGGGAGCATAAATCGATTCAGACGACCGCTGAAATTATCACAAAAACATTACCTGTCGATAGTGTAAAACAGATGAATTATTCCACTTTTACGATCATCGATATCGACGCGGAAGGGAAGGTGCAGATCATGGAATATGAAAATCCAAAATCTTGTATTCTACGAGGAGCCAATCTTCTAGAACCCACGTGGAATGGAATTGTACTGGAGCGTTCCAACAATACCGGGCAGGAGGTTTTAATTACTTCGTTCAGACCTCAGAAGGAAGACAGGATTGTTTTCTGTTCCGATGGTGTTGTTCAATCAGGACTTGGTGGAGAAAAATTTCCAATAGGATTCGGAGAAAAGAACCTGGAAGAATTTCTCAGGGATGCAGTTCGGGAAGAGCACGATATTTCTGCCGTAAAATTGGCTTCAAAAGTCATTGACAAAGCAAACCTGAATGATAATTTTCATCCTAAAGATGATATTAGCTGCGCCATAATCTATTTCCGGGAACCGCGGAAATTAATGATATGCTCTGGCCCTCCCCAAGACTCGAGTAATGATAAGATTTTTAGCGGGATTCTGAAAAAATTTGAAGGTAAAAAAATTATTTGTGGGGCCACTACCGGCGATATGATTGCCCGGGAATGGGGAACTACTATTGTGGATGAAAATGCCATCTATGATACCGAACTCCCTCCAGTGGCTTATATGGAAGGAGTCGACCTTATTACAGAAGGGATCCTGACCTTGAGCAAAGTTTCTGAATTGTTAAAAAAATACACGGGTAATATTAAACTGGGGAAAGGGCCGGCAGATGAAATTGTCAGGATGATTCTCGATTCCGATGAAATTCACTTTCTGGTAGGGACGGGGATAAATATCGCTCATCAGGATCCATCCTTACCGGTTGAACTGGAGCTTCGTCGTACTGTGGTTCACAGGATATCCCGAACCCTGGAAGAAAAGTTTTTAAAAGAGGTCAGTATGAACTTTTTTTGATCTTTTTAGAAAAAGAAATCCAAAAAAAACCTGCCGGAATTTCATCCGGCAGGTCAAAATCATACAGAGTTGAAAAAATTATTTAGAGTATTCTGAGATAATATCGGTAACACCCTCAGGAGAAACACGGCCATAAACTTTTTCCCCCACCAGAACAACAGGTGCCAAACCGCAAGCGCCGACACATCGTAAACAACTGAGAGAAAACTTTCCATCCGGGGTCGTTTCCCCAACCTGGATTTTCAGTTGTCTCCTGAATTCTTCCAGGACTTTTTCAGATCCACGGACATAACACGCCGTTCCCAGGCAAACAGAAATAGGATGGATCCCTTTGGGAGTCATCGAAAAAAACGAATAGAAGGTTACTACTCCATAAACCTGTGCCACGGAGGTATTAAGTTCTTTTGCAATCACCTCCTGTACCTCTGCAGGTAAATACCCAAAGATACCCTGGGCTTTATGCAGAACGTTGATCAATTCTCCCTTATCGTTGTTGAACGATTTGCATACCTCTTTCAACTCCTGCAATTTCTTCTCCGATAATTTAATATTTGCCATAGCTATACTTCAAAATTCAGAATCATAATTCATTATCAATTAACCATTACCGTTATTCTTCAACGAATACCCCTGCACTCTTATCAAAATATTTCGTATGTAACAAATGATGTGATTTTTCCCCAAGAGGCTTTCCAAGGAATTCCTTGTATAGCTCAATAATAAAAGGATTCTCGTGCGACTTTCTTATCTTTTTCCCTGCGTCCTCTTGGTACAAAGCTGCAGCGCGGCGTTTCAAAATTTCAGAATTCCCATGATGGTATGGTTGTCCGCCGCCGCCAATACATCCTCCCGGACAAGCCATGATTTCAATGGCATGGAACTGGCTTTTCCCTGCCTGAATCTCTTCCAATAGTTTTCTTGCATTCCCCAAACCATGCGCGATTCCGATTTTTAGCGGAAGTCCGTCAAAATCCAGGGTGGCATACCGGATATTTTCAAATCCCCTTAATTCCTGGAAATCAACTTTTTCAAGCTTTTTTCCGGTATATATTTCATAGGCAGTCCGGCATGCTGCTTCAATAACCCCGCCCGTTGTGCCAAAAATTACCCCTGCACCGGTTGACTCACCTAAAGGATTATCAAAAGGTTCTTCAGGAAGAGTATTAAAATCAATATTGGATTGTTTAATCAAATGTGCCAGTTCCCGGGTAGACAGAGAGAAATTAACATCCGGGTCGCCATCGACGGAAAATTCGCTGCGTTGACATTCGTATTTTTTAGCCAGGCAAGGCATAATAGAAACGACAACCATCTGACGGCGATCCACACCGATTTTCTTTGAGAAATATTCTTTGGCAATAGGTCCGAACATTTGCTGGGGAGACTTCGCAGTTGAAGGGATATCTCTCAATTCTGGAAAATAATGTTCAAAAAAGTTAACCCAACCTGGACAACAAGACGTCAGGATAGGTAATTTAACGGTTTTATCACCCTTTAAATAACGGGAAAGACGGTCGAGTAATTCGCTTCCTTCTTCCATAATAGTCAGGTCGGCAGCAAAATCAGTGTCGAACACGTAGTCAAATCCAAGTCGCCTTAGAGCTGCGACCATCTTCCCCGTTACAAGGGTGCCTGGCTCGAGGCCAAATTCTTCTCCCAGCGCTGCCCGGACTGCCGGAGCAGTTTGAACAACAACTATTTTTGTAGGATCCGCGAGTGCATTGATAACATTGCCGGAATGATCAACTTCGGTCAGAGCTCCGGTAGGGCATACAGACACACACTGTCCGCAATACGTGCAAGGAGATTTTTCAAGATTCATTTCAAATGCCGGAGCTACTACTGCCATGAATCCCCGGTTTACTGCCGAAAGAGCGCCAACCGTCTGAACTTCATTACACATCATTTCACAGCGACGGCACATGATACACTTGTCAATATCTCTGATGATAGCCGGTGAAGTATCCTTCCGGTACTTCGATTGTTCCCCCTGGTAAGGAATCTCACGCACTCCAAGATGCTGAGCGAGATTTTGAAGTTCACAGTTGCCTGATTTGGCACAAGTCAGGCATTCGGCAGGATGATCAGAGAGAATAAGTTCAACGACTGTCCGACGCGCATTCAATACTCTGATATTATGGGTCTGGACTTCCATGCCCGGATATACTAAGGTGGTACAGGCAGGAGCGAGATTCCGACGTCCTTTTACTTCGACAACGCAAACACGACATCCGCCGGGACGATTCTCAATATGCATATCTTTGAGCTGAAAGTAGCAAAGAGTAGGGATATCGATTCCGATTGATTTGGCAGCTTGTAAGATCGTTGTATTTTGTTCGACTTCAGCGGTTTTACCGTCAATTAATAATTTTATCTTTTCCATAATCCGCTTCTTTTTTAATTGATGTAGATTGCACTGAATTTACATTTCTCAAGGCATACACCACATTTGATGCATTTTTCCTGATCGATAACGTGAGGCTGTTTGCGTTCTCCGCTGATTGCATTTACCGGACAATTTCGTGCACAAAGGGTGCATCCGATGCAGGTATCAGGAATGATGAAGTATTGCATTAAAGATTTACATACTTTCGCCCGGCATTTTTTAGGTCCAATATGCTCTTGGTATTCTTCCGGAAAATTATCGATGGTTGATAAGACTGGATTTGGAGAAGATTGTCCCAAACCACATAATGAAGTGTCTTTAATCACGGCACTCAGGTTCCTTAATTTGTCGATATCCTCCTTGGTGCCATTTCCATGAACGATCTTTTCAAGTAATTCATACAAACGTTTATTTCCGATTCTGCAGGGAGAACATTTTCCGCAGGATTCTTCCACGGTAAACTGGAGGTAAAACTTTGCAATGGCAACCATACAGTCATCCTGGTCCATCACAATCATTCCGCCGGAACCCATCATAGATCCTGCCGCGATAAGATTATCATAGTCAATAGGAGTGTCCAGATGTTTTTTTGTGAGGCATCCGCCGGAAGGACCACCCGTTTGTACCGCTTTAAAATCCTTTCCATTCCGTATTCCTCCTCCGATCTCGTAGATTACCTCCCGGAGTGTCGTACCCATAGGCACTTCGATCAATCCAACATTGTTTATTTTTCCTGCAAGCGCGAAAACTTTGGTTCCTTTGGACTTCTCACTGCCAATACTGGAAAACCATTCCCAACCTTTATTGATGATAACAGGAATATTAGCAAAAGTTTCAACATTATTGACATTGGTCGGCTTTTTAAGGTATCCCTCTTCGGATGGGAAAGGAGGTTTCACCGTTGGTTCTCCCCGGAGTCCTTCCATTGAATGGATAAGAGCGGTTTCTTCTCCGCAAACAAAAGCTCCGGCACCGTAACGGATTTCAACATCGAAAGAAAAATCAGTTCCCAGGATATTTTGACCTAAAAGACTATAATCCCTTGCTTGACGCATAGCGGTTTTAAGACGTTCAACGGCAAGTGGATACTCTGCCCGGATATAAACCAATCCCTTGTTGGCCCCGGTACAGAATCCATTAATTGACATTGCTTCAAGAACGGAATGTGGGTCTCCCTCTAAAATCGATCGATCCATGAATGCTCCAGGATCGCCTTCGTCGGCATTACAGACAACATATTTTTGATCGGATTTCACCTTCCGGGTGATTTCCCACTTTAATCCTGTTGAAAAGCCTCCGCCTCCGCGACCGCGTAAACCGGATTTCTTAATAATTTCAATGGTTTTATCAGGCGTTAATTCTGTGAGGACTTTACTTAATGCTTGATAGCCATCACGTGCAATGTAATCGAGGATATCTTCTGGATCAATGACACCACAATTACGTAACGCTATTCTTATCTGTTTTTTAACCATCTGTATTCCTCCAATACTATTGTTCATCGATAGTTTTATAATTGCGTTCTATCACTCCCTCGACTTCTTCCCCTTTACGTATATATCGTTCAATAATTTCATCGGCTTTCTTAGTGTTGACATTTCCGAACATGACAGGAGCCCGACCGGGAATTGTTACTTCCACGGTTGGTTCGGCATAGCAATAACACATGCATCCGGTTTGAATAATCATAGCAGGAATGTTCCGCTTCTCCATTTCCTCTTTCAGGTAATCAAATACAGGCCTGGCGCCTGAGGCTATGCCGCATGTTGCCATCGCCACTTTCACCTGAATGATACTTTCTGAACCATTTTTTTCGGTACGCGCAATTAATTTTGATTTTAATTGATCGCGTAAATCGAGCAGTTCAGTCACCGATTTAATCCTTTTCATAACTGTCCTTGTTGATTGTTCTAACATTTGGACTCTAAATTAATGAGTAACCAGCAATTTTGATGCAAAAATATAATCTTTTTTTCGTACGCGCAAGAAATTAGTGTTATATTTTTAACATTGTTAATAAAATAACACTAATCAAATAAAACATTGGTAATCAAATATTCTTTTATTGACCATGAATCGATGGTTTCTGAATTCGTTACTTTGAAATTGATCAAACTTACATAATAATTGTAATTCTTACACGCACCGCATAAAAATCAGAGACCACAGCCTTACCTTTATAGTGATAACGAGCTCGAAGCTCAATGTTTTACATAATCTATAAAGACATGAAAAAG
>Ga0247841_10000925_pt1 | contig 71861 bp, 63 predicted proteins | sample LaCruzMarch2015__2_FD_192410 | JGI IMG/M metagenome (GOLD analysis project Ga0247841, IMG submission 192410) | Freshwater microbial communities from meromictic Lake La Cruz, Castile-La Mancha, Spain - LaCruzMarch2015_18m | ecosystem: Environmental > Aquatic > Freshwater > Lake | place: Spain... | reverse complement strand
CCAGTTCTTTGAAATAGCTGGATGTTTATGGCGCAGAGATTTTGGTGCAGGGCAAGGCGCAAGACCAAGCGCTATCCCCTGTGATAACGTGCGGGATGACAACGCTGCCCTGCGCCAAAAGATCAAGACAGGGAGGTCTGGATATTTCAAAGAGCTGGTATGAGGTTCGGACATGGAATCGGCGGACAGGCTTGCGCTTGGCACTCCAAGAGCAGTGTCCCCTGCGCCTGCCTGGACTGGGATTTTTCCGGGGTAGGGCCGTCGGAAGACCGAATTATGCGGAGCCTATGAGGATGCCGGTGATGAACACCAGCACTCCGCCGACCACGACTTGAAAGGCGGCGGCGAGCAGCGGGGTGTCCATGTATTTGTGCCGGATCCACGAGATGACGGCCAGTTCGACGGCGACGACCGCGACGGCCACAGCCATGGCCATGTGGAAGTTCGCGATGAGAAAGGGCAGGGTGTGGCCGACGCCGCCGAGCGTGGTCATGAGCCCGCAAACAATCCCGCGCGCCCACGGGTGCCCGCGGCCGCTGATCACGCCGTCGTCGGAGAGCGCCTCGGCAAATCCCATGCTGATGCCCGCTCCGATCGACGCGGCCATGCCGACGAGGAAAGCATCCCGGCTGTTCATCGTCGCATAAGCGGCGGCAAAAACCGGGGCCAGCGTGGAAACGGATCCGTCCATCAAACCGGCGAGTCCCGGTTGAATCACTTGAAGAACAAACAGCCGGCGCGCCGCCTCGTCCTCGGTTTTGCGTTCTCCGGACGTTTCGAGACCCTCTTTCATGGCCGCCGCCATGTTTTCATGGACCTGCTCGGTCGCGGCAAGTTCGTTGAGGAGCGAGCGGACGGCGAGATCGGTCGTGTGCTTCGCGGCGCTTTGGTAAAACCGGAGGGACTCCTCCTCCATCACACCGACAGTTTCGCGGACCTGCTTCATGCTCAACGCGAGCGACAGCCAGAGCGGCTTGCGCCGGAGGAATCCTTTCACGTCTCCGCTGCGGACGAATGGAATGTGGTCGCCGTAACGCTGGCGGTGCATTTCGATCAGGCGCGCGGCATGTCCTTGCTCCTCCGCCCGCATCGTCTCGAGCATCCCCGCCGTCGCCGGATACCTTTCCTTCAGGCGGCTTGCAAAATCCCCGTAGATCCGCGCGTCATCCTCCTCGAGCGAGATCGCAAGAGCCAGCACCTCGCTGGGGGAAAGGTCTTTGAAGGATCTGGCCACCCCGCACTTGTGATGCCTTCCCCTGCCACAAATCAAGGACCAATTTCCAGGATAAACACATGAAAGCAGCGGGAAATTCCCGCTGGGTTTCGCTGAGGCAGGGGGCACGGGCGTCCGTGTGAGGAATCGCCGGATCCGGGCTTGACCGGAGGGAAGAGAAAAGATGGCGTCGCCGCCGAAGCGTGGAAGCCAATCTGCGAGCGCGGGAAGGTTTGCAAAAAGGAGGTGAACATGGTTGCAGAGCGCCTGATCTTGGCAGTCTTGGATATTCGCCGAACTTTGCTTGCGCCTTAGCGCGCGATGGCCACGGGTTCGCCGTCGACCGGCAGTCGGTATCCCGTGTCGGTGAACTTGCCGCCGTCCGTTTTGTAAAAAGCGAGCTGCTTCAACCGGGTGTTGGAAACAACAAGATAGTCTCCATTGGCGGAAAACACCGCAAACTGCGGGCCGCCTTCGACCTCGAGAACCTTGGCGACTTTGAAGGCGTCCTTTTCTTTGCCGATGAGAAAAACTTTGGCCGGCTGTCCGAATTTGGGATGGTCTTTATCCGTGAGATTGGCCCCTTCCATGCAGCTGGCGGCGATCCACTTTCCATCGGGGCTCACATCGAGCCCCTCCGGGATGCGCCCGACCGGAACATCGGCGATCGCCTCGGCCTGGTCTCCGGTCAGCTTGTAAATCGTCACCGCATCCAAGCCGATGTCGGCGACAGCAAACGACTTTCCGTCGGGCAAAAAGCGCGCCGCATAAGGTTTTTTTCCGTGCTCAATGCGTTGCAGGACTTTGGGCGTGCCAGCCAGTCCGAGGAGCAGGACGGCGCGTGCTTCGTTCAATGTCGCGACGGCGTGAAGCCCGTCCGGGCTGATCTCCACATGCGCCATGGAGTCGGCGGGTTCGCAAACCTTGATCCGCTGGAGCTCGCGCAGCGAGGAGGAATCCACCGCAAGAACCGAGAGTGTGCCTTCCGCGCGGTTGGGGATCAGGGCGGTTTTGCCATTGGGAGCAATCGACAGGCCGCTGGGCTGCAGGCCCGCTTCGATTTGTCCGGCCACCCGCGGAGCGGCACCTTGGTCGAAGGCCAGAAGCGAGATGGTCTTGACCGGCACATGGCTCCACTTGCCATCCGCCTTCTGCGATCGCATGGAGGAGACCGCGATGGCGCGGTTCGTGCCGGGAACCAGCGCAACCGTCGTGGGAGGGCCGATCACGCTCGACGGCACGCCCTCGAGCGTGCGCGCCGAGGGAGGAAAAGTTTCCAAATCAAGGAACGTGGCCGAGCCCGGCGCAGGATCGTCCCGGAACACCATTGCATTGCTGGCGTAAGTCACGGTCTGGTCGTTGAGGCAGATCATCGGCCCGCCCGCCAGGGCGCAGCCAGCCTGCAGGAGGAAGACAAGGGGGAATGGGATTCTCATGAGCTTATGCGATATCCAACGGGTTCCGGCGGAGATACAACCGCCCGGCATCTTCCAGGTGAGACCCGCATCACGGCTGATCGCGCGGCAGTTGAAAATCCGGGAGTCGGTCATGGATGCATTGAGAAGGGGCAGAACTATTGTGTCGCCATGGAAATGACAAGGCCGATATTTCCCTCGTCTTCGGCCGCCAATGCCAAGAAAGAATGCCGGAGAGGGACGATTTTAAAAAATCTTTGGTCCCCGAAAGAAACCGGTATACAAGTTTTCAATATCTGTATATTTCTATGCGGCATGAAGCCACTCCCCCGTTCCCAGACTCCATCGCACAAGGTGTGGAAAGGGGACAAGGGAGAGTCGAAGTTGGGGGACCGTGCTTATCGGCACCTGAAGCGGAAGCTTTTGAATGGAGAGCTGGCCGCAGGCGACAAGATTTCGGAGGGGCAGTTGGCTGCGGACCTCGAAATGAGCCGCACTCCGGTGCGTGAGGCGATTCGTCGCCTGGAGGTGGAGGGGGTGTTGCAGCCGGTGGCATCCAGCGGGACTTTTGTAAAGCATGCGGAGCGGTCGACGATCATCGAGATATATGAACTGCGCATCGCCCTCGAGTGTTTTGCGGTGCAGAAGGCAACCCGGAGGATGAAGCCCGCCCAAATGAGACAACTGCGGGAATTCTGCGACGAGATGCGGTCGGCGGTTCGTGCTTTCCGCGATTCGGGCGAACCCTGCATGAAGGGGGAACCGTTGCGGCGCTACCTGAGTGCGGACATAGGTTTTCACCTTGCGCTGCTGAAGGCGGCGGAGAACCGGCCCGCGCTGGCAATTTACAGTGACCTGAACCTGCGGAGCACCATCTTTGGCTGCCGCAGTCATGATCGCGACCTGCATCATGTCGCGCGGGTTTGGCGGCAACATGACTGTGTGGCGCGTGCCGTGCGGCGGCGCGATGCGCAGGCGGCGCTTCAAGCGCTGGAAAAACACATGAACGCGAGCATGAATGCCGCGCTGGAAGCTTACGATGCGTGCCGGGCCGGACGAACGACCGAGGAGTCTGGTTTTACCGAATCCATTGCCGTGTTTCTGGCCTCCCCAAACCAAGCAGCCGCCTGATTTTATCATACCCTTATGTTTCATGAAACCCTGATCGCCCACCTGCAGCGCACCGGCGTTGTGGCCGTCCTCGTCATTGACAACCCCGAAGATGCCGTGCCGGCGGCGAAGGCCCTGCTGGCGGGCGGCGTGGAGTGCATGGAGCTGACTCTGCGCACGCCGGCGGCGATGGAATCCCTGCGGCGCATCCGCGCGGAAGTGCCGGAGATGGTGGCCGGGGTGGGCACCATCCTGACCCTGCAGCAGGTGAAGGAAGTGGCGGAGGCGGGAGCCGCCTTCGGAGTGGCCCCCGGCATGAATCCGCGCATCGTGGAGGCCGCCAAGAGCGCGGGGCTGCCCTTCGCCCCGGGCATCTGCACGCCGAGCGACATCGAGCGGGCCCTGGAATGCGGCTGCCGGGTGCTGAAGTTTTTCCCCTCCGAGCCCTTGGGCGGAATGACCTACCTCAAGAGCATCGCCGCCCCGTATGCGCACCTCAACCTGCGCTTCATTCCGCTGGGCGGAGTGGATGCCGGCAATGCGGAGCGCTACCTCTCGGAACCGAGCATCCTGGCGCTCGGCGGATCCTGGATCGCGCTGCGCGACCTGATCCGCAAACAGGATTGGCAGGCCATCACGCAGCGGGCCCGCGAAGTCGCAGACATCGTCAAAAAAGTCCGGCCGGAAACAAAATGATGAGCAATTCCAAAGTCATCACATTCGGAGAGATCATGGGCCGGGTGACGCCGCGGGGGTTTCTGCGCTTCCGCCAGACACTGCCCGGGCCGTTGGACGTCACCTTTGCCGGGGCGGAAGCCTCTGTTGCCGCCTCGATTGTTTATCTTGGCGGTGAGGCGGCCTTTGTCACGGCGTTGCCCGGACATGCCATCGCGGACGCCTGCGTCGCCAACCTCAAAGCGATGGGCGTGGACACGCAGTATATTCTGCGCAGGAAGCCGGGCCGCCTCGGACTCTACTTTCTGGAGACCGGTGCCAATCAACGGCCCAGCACCGTGATTTACGACCGGGAAGGTTCGGCGGTTTCCATGGTTCCCGCCGCGGAGTATCCGTGGAAGAAAATTTTCACGGGAGCCGGATGGTTCCACCTGTCGGGCATCACGCCGGCGATTTCGAAAATCGCCAGCGAGACGGCATTGGCGGCGGTGCAGGCCGCGCACACCCAGGGGGTGACCGTTTCCTGCGATCTGAACTTCCGCCGGAAACTCTGGATCTGGGAGGCAGGAGCCGACCCGTCGGAGCTGGCACAACGCACGATGCGGAAAATCCTGGAGCATGTGGACGTGGTGATCGGCAACGAGGAAGATGCCGGCGAAGTGCTGGGCATCCACGCGCAGGACACCGATGTGCATTCCGGCAAAGTGGCGACCGACAAATATCCCGAGGTGGCCCGGCAGATCGTGGCGCAATTTCCGCAGGTTAAAACGGTGGCCATCACGCTGCGGGAGAGCATTTCGGCGTCGCACAACAACTGGGGGGCCATGCTCTACGACACCGCTGCGGACAGCGCCTGCCATGCGCCGGTTCGCGGGGGGCAATACAGCCCCTACGAAATCAAAAACATCGTGGATCGCGTGGGAGGCGGAGATTCCTTTGCCGCCGGGCTGATCTTCGCGCTGCTGGATCCGGATCTGAAAGCTCCGCAAACCGCCGTGGCATTTGCCGTGGCGGCATCCTGCCTTGCCCACAGCATTTCCGGGGACTTCAACTTTTCCAGCCGCCCGGAGGTCGAAGCCCTGATGAAGGGATCGGAATCCGGCCGTGTGGTTCGCTGAACAACAGATTTCATCCCCTCCATGACTCCATCCACCCAAGCGACCGGTATCTCCGCCACCCGCGTGCGGTTCGGCGTGCTGGCCTTTGCCTGCACGCTTTCGATGGTCACCTACCTCGACCGCGTCGCGATTGCTTCGGCGGCCGGAGATATCGTGAAGGTCCTCGGTCTGCAAAGCGTGGCGGACATGAAGTGGGCGTTCACTGCGTTTGCCCTGGCCTATGCGCTCTTCGAAGTGCCCACCGGCTGGATGGGGGACATGTTCGGGCCGCGAAAATCGCTGCTGCGCATCGTGCTGTGGTGGTCGGGATTCACGGTCCTCACGGCGACGGTGGGATTGCATTTCGGACCGGTCACGTTGGGATTGGGTTTTTTGATCGGAGTGCGATTTCTTTTTGGCGTCGGCGAAGCCGGGGCTTATCCGAACATCACTCGTGCGCTGCACAACTGGCTGCCATTGAGCGAGCGTGGGAGCGGCCAGGGACTCGTGTGGTTTTGCGGCAAGCTCATGGGAGGAGTCACTCCCTTCCTCTGGACGGTGCTGGTCGTCGGGACGAGCGTGACACCCTCGCTGTTCGGCTGGCGTGCGGCCTTTTGCCTGTTCGGAGTGATCGGCGTCCTGTGGTGTGTGCTCTTCGCCCTTTGGTTCCGGAACCGGCCGGAAGAGAATCCGCAGGTCAATGCCGCCGAGCTCGCCCTCATCCGCAGCGGCGGGGACGCGGAGACCATCGACGCGCACCGGGGTGTTCCGTGGAAACGGATCATCACAAATGGAAATTTTCTCACCCTTTGCCTGATGTACGGAGCGCAGGCTTACGGCTGGTATTTTAACATCACCTACCTCCCGCAGTTTCTGGAACAGCAGTATCACATGCCCAACACCAGCCTGCTCGGCGCGCTCTACAAAGGCGGTCCGCTGTGGCTGGGGGCGATCGGGTGCCTGCTTGGCGGCATCATCACCGACGCGATCGTCCGCCGCACCGGCAACCGCCGCCTGGGCCGCCGTCTTTGCGGTTGGATCGGGCATAGCCTCTGTGTCGTTTGCTTTCTCATCTGTCCCATTGCCCCGAATGCCTTCATCTTCTTTGCCGCCGTCTCGCTGGCGGCGTTCTTCACCGATTTGACGGTGGCAAGTGCCTGGGCCACCTGCCAGGATATCGGTGGACGGTATGCGGCGATCGTCGGGGCGTTCATGAATATGATCGCCGGCCTCAGCGGTGCGCTCGCCGGCTGGGTCACCGGCTCGGTCCTGGAAAGCGCGATCTCCGCGCGGGCCGTGCAGCTCGGGGTTGCCGCCACGTCCCTCACGCCCGAGCAGACCAATGCGGCGCTGATTCACGGCTACCACATCAACTTTTACTGCTTCGCGGCGCTCTACGCCGTTGCGTTCCTGTGTTGGTTCAAGATTGATGCCACCCGCCCGATCGTTCCCGCCTCGACGACCTAGCCCGCCAAAAGCGCGCGTGCGTGGGCGAGTGCGGAGTCGGCTTTTCCGCCGAGCATGCGGGCGATTTCGTTCTCGCGGGACGGTCCGGCGGCTTCGCGCAGGGTGGTGGTGGTCCGCTTGCCGGTGGTGTCTTTGTCCACGATGAAGTGCGACCCCGCGAGGGCGGCGACCTGGGGGAGGTGGGTGATGCAGAACACCTGGTGAGAGGAGCTGAGATCTTTCAGTTTTGCCCCGACTTTCGCGCCGATCCCGCCGCCGACGTTGGCGTCGATTTCATCGAAGATCAAAACCGGCACGCTGTCCTGTCCGGCGAGGGCGGTCTTGATGGCGAGCATGACGCGTGAGATTTCGCCGCTCGAGGCGATCGCGCGCAGCGGACGTTCCGGCTCGCCGGGGTTCGGAGAAAAGAGAAACTCGGCGAGCTCGCAGCCGTGCGGACCGGGGTCGGTGAGCGGTTCGAGGGAAATCGAGAAGCCGGATTTTGCGAAGCCAAGGTCCGAAAGGTGGCGCTTGACGAGCGCCTGGAGCTTCGGTGCGGCGGCACGGCGCGCCTTGGTGAGTGCGGCGCCGGCGGATTTCATTGCCGCGGCCGCCAGGGCGGCCTCCTTGTCGAGACCGGCTCCGCGTTCCTCGCGTCCGCGCAGCTCGGCCAGCCGGTCTGCGGCGTGTTGTCCGAAGGCGATGACTTCTTCCACCGAGGAGCCGTATTTCCGCTTGAGCGATTGGATGACATCGAGCCGGGCTTCGATCTCCGCGAGCCGGGAGGGGTCGCCCTCGAGCGAGGCGGCGTAGCGGTCGACATCGCGGGACAAATCCTGGAGGCCCTCGAAAAGCCCGCCCGCCACCTGCTCGATTCCGGCGGCCTGCGAGTCGAGCCGGTGGATTTCCTTCGCGAGCCGCGTGGCATCGGTGAGGCGTGCGCAGAGCGAGTCATCCGCCTCGCCGAGAAGCGCGGCGAGCTCGTTGCAGAGCGTCGAGAGCCTGTGGCTGTTGGCGGCCGCCTTCTGGCGCGCGAGCAATGGCTCCTCCTCGTCCGGTTGGAGCGAAGCCAGTTCGATTTCTGTTGTCTGGTGGGTGAGAAGATCCAGCTCGCGGGCGATCGCGGCCGCGTCCTCGGTGAGGCGCAGTTTTTCGTCCGTGAGCCGCATCCAATCCCTCCGCGCATGCGCAAACTTCCGCACGTCCGATCCGCCGAAGCCGTCGAGCAGGGCGAGTTGCTGGTCGCGTGAGAACAGGCTTTGGTGGTCGTGCGGGCCGTGGAGATCGAGCAAAAGGTCTCCCGCCTGCCGGAGCAGGGCCAGAGTGCAGGGCGAGCCGTTGGCGAATTGCTTCCCGGTCCCGTTCGCGCTGATCGTCCGCCGGATGATCAGGCGACCGTCCTCGCACGGTTCGACGCCGCTCTCCTCGATCAGCGCGTGGAGCGGAGAGGTGCCATCCAAAGCAAAGACGCCCTCGACCGTGCAGGCGTCCGACCCCGATCGAATCAGGGATTTTTCCGCCCGTTCGCCGAGGAGAAGTTTGACCGCGCCGAGGATGATGGATTTTCCCGCGCCGGTTTCCCCGGTGATCGCGATAAACCCGCCGCCGGGCTCCCAGAGGAGATCCTCGACCAGGGCAAGATTCCTGATTCGCAATGAGGCCAGCGTTGCGGACATCCGCGGACTATGCCACTCTCGCCGCCAAAAGCAAAGCGATGGACGGTCTGGAAATCACATTTTTGGGAACGGGCACATCGCACGGGATCCCGGTCATCGGCTGCTCCTGCGCGGTCTGCCATTCTCCCGACCCCCGCGACAAGCGCCTGCGCACGGCGATCCATGTGAGAGCCCCCGAGTTTTCGTTCTGCGTGGACACGCCGCCGGATTTCCGCCAGCAATGCCTGCGCGAGGGGATCATCGGGCTCGATGCCGTCGTCTACACGCACTCGCACAGCGACCACATCCTCGGATTTGACGACCTCCGGCGCTTTTGCGAGATCGAGGACAAGACGATTCCGGTTTACGGGTCCCCGTCAACCCTCAAAGACCTGGCGAGGGTCTTTCAATACGCGTTCGAGGACGGTCCGAAATTCCGGAACTACGTCCGCCCGGAAGCCCGGACGGTGGAAGGAGCCTTCCACCTGGGGGAGACGAAGATCGTTCCGGTGGCGCTCCCTCATGGGCGCACGACGACGAGCGGGCTCATCTTCTGGCGCGGAGGAAAAAAACGGTTTGCCTACATGACCGATTGCCAGGCGGTGCCGCCAGAAGCCATCGAGGCCGCGCGGGGAGTGGATGTGCTCGTCATTGACGCCCTCCGCCATGCCGTCCACTCGACTCACCTTTCGGTCGGGCAGGCGCTCGGTGTCGTGGAGCAGATCCAACCGGGCAGAACGTATTTCATCCACATGTGCCATGACCTCGGGCACGAGGCGACCGAGGTCTCGCTGCCGGAGAACGTCCGGCTTTCTTATGACGGGCTGCGCATCACGGTTTAAGAGCGACGCTGTTCCCTTAAGGGGGCACGGGCATCCCGCCCGTTTGGGCACTGACGTTGCGCCGCACACGGGCGGGACGCCCGTGCCCCCTGTTTTCTGCAAAGTGAACAGCTTCGAGTTTAAGAGCCGCGCGAGAGATTCCCGTAGCATGGGCATCCTGCCCATGTGCAGAGAAGCGTTCCGCATTTTGCTTTGTGTGCTCGTCATGGCGGTTTCTTCCGCGCGGGCCGGAAGCCTTGACGCCTCCTCGACCGTCATTCTCTTCAACAAAAACGACCCCGACTCGCAGGGGCTTGCGCAGTATTATGCGAGCCGGCGGGATATTCCGTCTAACCAGATCGTCGGGCTCGATTGTCTTCCCGTGGAGGAGATCCAGCGGTCGGACTACGAGCAAACGATTGCCGCTCCGCTGCGGGCGCTGTTCCGGAAGCGCGGGTGGTGGACGATGGGCCGGGACACTTCGGGCAAGCAGGTCGTGATGGCCTCGACGATCCGCTTTGTTGCCATCATGCGCGGGGTGCCGCTCAAGATTGCCCACGACCCCGCGATCCCGCCGACGGAATCGGTCCCCGGACTGTCCGACCTCATCGCTTCGCGCAACGAAGCGTCGGTGGACAGCGAGTTGACCACCCTCGGAATGCCGCTGCCCGGGCCGACGGGAATCTTTCCCAATCCGTATTTCCGGCGCTTCACGCCGATCCGTGACAATCCGGTTTATGAGGGGTTCCTATTGACGGCCCGGCTCGACGGCCCGACTCCATCCATCGTCCGGGCGATGATTGATGATGCGATCTCTGCCGAGAAGAGCGGGCTCTACGGATGGTCGTATGTGGATGCGCGCGGGATCACGGACGGCGGGTATGCGGAGGGCGACCAGTGGATGAAAAACCTCGTGACATCGATGCGGGCGCAGGGGCTCCCGGTGATTTTTGACAACCTGCCGCCGACCTTTCCCGCCGGGTATCCCATGACCGGCGCAGCGGTTTATTTCGGCTGGTATGCCGGGTCGGCGGACGGGCCGTTTGCCGATGCGGCGTTTCAATTCCGCACCGGCGCGGTAGCGGTGCACATCCATTCTTTCAGCGCCGCCACGCTGCGCAGCACAAGCGCAAACTGGTGCGGGCCGCTGCTGGCCCGCGGCGCGGCTGCCACGCTGGGAAACGTCTATGAGCCGTATCTCTCGCTGACCGCAAATCTGGATATCTTCCAAGACCGCCTGATGAGCGGATTCACGCTTGCCGAGAGCGGGTGGATGTCGCAGAAGGCGCTGTCCTGGATGGGAGTTGTGATTGGCGATCCCCTCTACCGCCCGTATGCGTCCTGGCGCGTCCCCGGCGGGATCGGCCCCGGCAATCCCTGGCAGACTTATCGTCGGATTGTTCTGAAAGCATCCGGGAACGCGATCCAGGCCGCCGGGGATCTCCGCCAAGCCGCCGGGCAATCCGGCGACAGCCTGTTCGTCGAGGCGCTCGGAAACGCGCAGGCCGGCGCGGGAGACTGGATCGGAGCACTGGAAAGTTTCGGGGAAGCCATGAAATTCGCGAAAGACCCTGCGGTCAGGGTCCGGATCGACTTGGAATCCATACAGGCACTGTTGGCACTTGGAAAAAAGTCCGATGCCACCGCGCTCGCGCTGGCCGCGCCCGCGGGATTGCCGCCGGGGCCGCGCCGCGATCTTTTCGCAAAGTTTTCCACCGGACCGCTGCCCACCCCCTCGATCGAGCCGATCGGGCTGACAGGACCGGTGCCTGAGGCGACGGCCGAGCCGACCGCCCGCCCCATCGTCGTTGAGGCAACGCCTGAGCCAGCGGCATCACCCGAACCAACTCCCCTGCCGCCGCCGCCGATTCCGCAACTCCGCCCATGAGCACCTATGCCGATGCCCGTGGGGATTTGATTTTGCACGAGTCTCCGCCCGCGCACAGTTCCGAGATCGAAATCCAAGCGCGGCTTTTTGCGGGAGAATACGGCTCCCGCTGGCTGACCGCAGGAGGGACCCCGGTCGAGATCCTGCACTTCGGACATTGGAACCATGAAGCCGGACCGGATTTCAAAGGCGTCCGCTTCCGCTTCGATGACGGAGTCGAGAGCGAGGGCGACCTCGAGGTGGACATGGACGCGCGCGACTGGGAGCGCCACGGGCACGCCACAAACCCCGCCTACAACGGCGTCCACCTGCAACTTTTCGTCAACGCCCCGTCCGCTGCGGCATTCGCCCGGACATCCGACTTCCGCGAGGTTCCGCAGGCCCGTCTGATCCCCGTAGAAAAATCCGCGTGTTCGCTGGGCGGCCAACCGGGGGCGGTGGACCGGGAGGCGGCGATGCTCATGATCGAGGAAGCGGCGGAGTTCCGGCTTCGGGCCAAGCACTCCGGGCACGCGCGCGCGGTTTCTCTCCACGGTCCGGACACCGCGCTCTTTCACGCCCTGGCTGCGGGCCTCGGGTACAAGAACAATGCGATTCCGTTCCTGCTCTCCGCCCAGCGGACCGGGCTGCGCGCGGCAGCCGGCCCGGACGGGGAAGCCCGCCTGTTCGGGCTCGCCGGATTCCTGCAGCCCAGGACGTTTGACAATGCGGACGACGCGACGCGCGACTACCTCAAGCCGCTGTGGCAAAATTGGTGGGCACTCCGGGATTCTTTTTCCCGCCTGATCCTTCCCAAAGGCATGTGGAAGTTTTCAGGGATCCGGCCGTCGAACCATCCGCACCGCCGTATGGGTGCCCTCGCCGCTGTCGCATCCGGATTTCCGAGGCTCCGCGCCGCAATCAAGTCCGAAGGGTCAAAGGGATTCGCCGGGTTCTTCGAAAATCTCACGCATTTGTATTGGTCGCGCCATTGGAACCTCTCCGCCGCGCGGCTCGACAAGGACCTCGCGCTCGTCGGTCCGGATCGCATTCGGGATCTCCTCGTCAACGCATATTTCCCTTCCATCCCACTCGAAAAGGCCCGTGAGGCAATCCGCGCGCTTCCAGGCACAACGCCCGGCGGCCGCATCCGTCTGGCCGGTGAATGGCTTGTCGGATCGTCGGACCGCACACTCATGCGCACCGCCCGCCAACAGCAGGGGCTCCTCCAGCTCTACACGGATTTTGGATCGCTCACCGCCCTCGAAGCCTGGGGAAGGATCCGAAAATCGGGTTAACCTCAATGCTGTTCACGTAAGAAAGCTGCGCGGGCGGGACGCCCGCGCTCCTGTTTGCTGCAAAGTGAACAGTATTGGGGTTATCCCGGCTCTTTTGTTCGTCGGGGCGCGGATTTGAAATTGACAGAAAATCTTGATCGGGCAGGGATAGACGCCATGAGATTGGTGGTCTGCCGCAGAACAAAGGTTCCAGATTTTGTCGAGGCGCCCGTGACGCATTTTGTGAGTCTGATCGACCCCGACGAGGCGACTACGGTTCTGCATCCCCCGAGGCGGACCAACCACCGGCTCCAACTTGTGTTTCATGATCTGGATGACATCGAGATGAAGCTGCCCCGCTTTGCCCGTTACCAGGCTCCGACCGAAGCGCACGTCGCCTCGCTGGTGGATTTTGGGAGAAAGATGGCCCCGCTGGAGGATTGGGGGCTGCTCATACACTGTGAAGCCGGCATCAGCCGTTCTTCTGCGGCTGCCATCACCCTGCTGGTTTCAGCCGGCTACTCCCCGCCGATGGCTTTCGGACTCGTGCGGAAAGCCTGTCCGGAGATGCTGCCAAACCGGAGGATGCTGCGCATCGCCGACGGATTGCTGGGAACAGGCGGGAAACTTCAAAAAATGGCGGTGATTCACCGGCAAAAAGCTTTTCGAAGGGCCGGCTACGAGGATCCGACAAATGTGCTTCTTGCCGAAGCCCAGGCGGGAAAAGATCGTCCGGGCGGACTGCTCGACCGGCTGTTTCGTTTCCTTCCGCCCGGGTGGAGGATGCGCGTTGGCACGGGGGCCAGGATGCAAGGGGTGGACCTCCAGCAGGCAGGAAAAGGCCGCTTTGTTCGCGGCAAGGTGGAAATTTCGCGCGACTGAGGGCTGGGTTCTCAGCCGAACCTCGCGTGCCGGGGAGCACGGGCATGCTTGTCAGGAAATCCACAAACCGGTAATGATCGGAGCCCTTGAAGGTTATCGAATCGCTTTTTCTTATTGCCGGCAGCGGAGATTATCCACGGCTTGTCATCGAATCCGCCCGGGCTGCGGGTGTGCGCCGCGTGGCCCTGGCGACGTTTGAGGGGGAAACCTCTGCGGAGCTCGACGGGCTCGCGGATGAGGTCTATCGGATGAAGGTCGGGCAACTGGGAAAGCTGATGGATGCGGCCAGGAAGTCGGGCGCCAAGGAGGCCCTGATGGCCGGCCAGATCGCCCCCGCGAATCTTTTTAACCTGCGCCCCGACCTTCAGGCGCTGGTTCTTCTCGCCCGCCTGAAAGAGAGAAATGCCGGGACGCTTTTTGGCGCGGTCGCCGACGAACTGGCGTCTGCGGGCATCGCGCTTCTCCCGGCGACAACTTTTCTGGAGGAACACATTGCGGGCAAAGGCCACCTGGCAGGCCCGCGATTGAAGCCCGGCGCCGTGAGGGATTTGGAGTTCGGGTTTCGGATCGCGAGAGAATCCAGCCGGCTCGACATCGGGCAGACGGTCATTGTGAAAAATGGAACCGTGCTGGCCGTCGAGGCGTTCGAGGGCACAAATGAAGCGATCCGCCGGGGAGGCCGGCTTGGCCGGAGCGGTTCGACCATGGTGAAAGTCTCGAAGCCCGGACAGGACCTCCGATTTGATGTTCCTGTGGTGGGAACGAAGACCCTGGAAACCGCCTCGGAGGCAAAAATCCACGCCATCGGGGTCGAGGCCGGGGCGACCCTGCTTCTTGATCGCGCCAGAGTCGCGGAGGTGGCGGGTTCCCTTGCCATAACAATTTACGGACTATGAAAACGATTCGCACGGGAGTTGTGGGCGTCGGGCACATGGGGATCAACCATGTCCGGATTTACAGCGAGATCTCGACGCTCGCCGCCGTCTATGATTCGGATCCCTCGGCCGCGGATGCGGCCGCCGCAAAATATCACACGCGTGCGGCGGCATCGCTGGAGGAATTTGCATCGCTTGTCGATGCCGCGACGATCTGCACGCCCACCGTCACGCATTACGAGATTGGCAAAGCCCTCCTTGCACGCGGGAAACACCTCCTGATCGAAAAGCCGATTTCGGACACGCCGGCCCATGCGCATGAGCTCTCGGAGCTCGCCGCCGCAAATTCCTGTGTCCTTCAGGTCGGCCACGTCGAGCGGTTCAACCCGGTCCTCCACGCGCTCGAGGCCCAGCTCGAGAACCCGAGGTTCCTCGAGGTCACCCGCCTCTCGCCGTATCCGAACCGCAGCACCGACATCGGGGTCGTCCTCGACCTGATGATCCACGACATCGAGATCATTCTGCACCTCGTCCGCTCGCCGGTCGCCTCGATGGACCCGGTCGGAATTTCCGTGCTTGGCCGCGGGGAGGATATCGCCAATGTCCGGTTCCGCTTCGAGAACGGCTGCGTCGCCAACCTCACCGCCAGCCGGATCAGCCAGGACCGCGTGCGAAAAATCCGCGTCTTCCAGGAAAATGCCTACCTGTCGCTCGACTACAAAAACCAGTCCGGCTACCTTCTCCGCCTCGCCCGCAAGGATGAGAAGGAAAGCTCGGGGATCGGGAAGCTCATCGGGCTCGCGACCGACTCGAAGATCGTCACCGACTTCAGCGGACACCGGATCGTCCGCGAACCGGTCGAAATCGCCAAAGGCGAGCCGCTGAAAATCGAGTTGGAATCGTTTGTCCGCTGCGCGCGAGAGGGGCTGAAGCCGCGCGTCACCGGCCGGGCCGCGGCGAACGCGCTCGACATCGCGCTCGACATCACCCGCCGGATCGAGGCGGCCGACCCGCGGAAAAACTGATGGAAAAATGTCAAAGGGAAAAAGGAAAGAAAAAGGTATAAAAGGTGCCATTCCTGACTGACCCCATTTTCCTCCGCTGCGATTTCACGTCGGGGGTCCGGCCGCTTGCACAGCCCGGAAGCTCGAACTGAGGGGGTTACGGTTGCTCTTTTGCGGTGGAAAACTCGAATTTCTGGTCCGGCTCCGTCAACTCGCAATCGTACCAGGGGGAATATGTTTTCACGCGCACGAGGCCGTCGGGAAGAAACTGAACCAGCCGAAAATATCCCCCTCCGCCGTTCATGCGGGTTTGATAATTGGCAAGAATCTGATGGACCTTGTTCCCGAGCTCACCCTTGCTCGCGAGATATCCCGTGCCGTCAAATACGACATGGCCGCAGAAAACGAATTCGATGTTCCGGTGCCTGGAAACAAATTTCTTCCACAGGTCTTCCCCGTCATTCGCCGTGTCGCCGCTTTTTTGCACGAGATCGGTTCCTTTGGGATTGGCATGCTGTCCGGCGCCCTTTGCACTCCAGTCGTAACGGGTATCATCACAGTAAAGGTAGGCGTGGGTCAGCACGATGACGCGGCAATCGGGATGCTCATCCACGATTTTATTGGCCCAGTCCAAAACGTCATTGCGAGGCCCGAACTCCAGGGCCAGGACAAGAAATCTGCCCTGTGGAGCCGTGAAAACATGACAGGTGTTTTCCAGTTTTCCCGGCTCAAAATATTCCACGGCCTCGCTGTTGAGATAGTCCGACTCGTGAAAATACTTGTTCAGAAGAGAGGAACGGTCCACGACATTGCCCCGCTGCGCATGGACGTCATGATTTCCTGACGCAAGAGCAAAGGGAATTTTTGCCCTTTTGAGGGTCTCCATGGCCTGATGGGCAATTTCCCACTCCCCGGGAGCATTGGTCTGCGTAATGTCCCCTTCGTGCAAAACAAAAAGAATGTTCTGTTTGGCTTTGTGGGCTGCAATCCATTCGGTTTGGCGAAGAAAGATCCCGGGGGATTTTTCGGTGTATTTTTGGGTGTCCGGCAGGATGGCCAGCGTCCATGTCCCCGGCGGAGCGTCGAATGGAGTCGCAGGCACCTCTTTCACCGGATCCGGTGCGGTCCGGGCATCCACGGGCTCCGCCCCCGGGGAGCTTTCCATTCCGATCCAAGAAACCAACGCCGCCACCGTCAGCACTGCGATTGTCGGCCGGGAGAGGAGCCCTGCCCGAAAGTTCTTCAAAAGCGCGCAGGATTGGGAGACTTTCATGAGATCTTCAACATGAACTGGGACAGGATGGCATTGCCTTTGTCTTTTTGCTATTTATTCCGCACACGTTCCGAGGAAATTTCCTGCCGTCTCGCTTCACGGCCGGATCGCCAGGCACACGGTTCCTCACGGGAAACCCTCCCCTCTTCTTTTTCAGGACGCGCCATTTTGAGATGTCCGTTTTTGGAAAGAAAATGTGTGATGGCCGCAATTTACCCCGGCGTCCCCGGAGGATACCTTATTACCCAGATGAGGATGTCCCCCAAACGACAGACATTTGCCGCGAGGCGCGCCGGCTTTTCCATCATCGAGCTGATGACGGTTATTGCCTTGCTCAGTGTCATGTTAGCCATGGCGACGCCGGCTCTTCTCAGCAGCCAGAAAGCCTCCGTCTTGACCAAGGCTGGCAATATCGCGGCCGATCTGGCCATGCTCTGCCGGCAGACCGCTTTGAGCAAGAACGTCATTACGGCTTTGATTCTGGTTCCCAAGGGCGATGCCCTGACCAAGCAGCAGGCCACCGTTCTCGAGTATGATCTCCGGAACCAGGCTTGGAAGCAGAATGGGGGATGGGTTCGTTTTTCCGAGAGTGTGGTGGCTCAGGACAACGCGACCGACGACGGCCACGCCACGCTCCAGGCCATCGCGCCGGTGCCGGCGAATTTTACAAATTATACGGCGTTCATCTTTTATCCCGATGGCCGCATGGCGGGTGATCCGGCGACAAACCGGAAGATCACCATCACCAGCGGCGACGCAGGAACACCGGCAAAAAACTACTATGCTCTTGTCTTTAACGCCGACACATCCGCCTTCCGGATATTACGGCCCTGAAAAAACGCGCCGGGGATTCAGTCTCGTCGAGGTCGCCATCGCGCTGGGGATTGTGTCCTTCGTGCTGGTCGCCTTGCTCGGCTTGCTGTCCACCGGCATGACAGCCGGCAAGCAGTCCGCCGAAGACGTGGTCGTGGCGGTCATGGCCAAAACCGTTTTTTCCGATCTGAGGACCAATTCCTATGCCTCCCTGCAAAACTACTCGAACAGCCGATATTTCCAATATGCGGGCGGGGAGGTTTCCACTTCGAATGGGGCCTATTTCGTCTGCCAGGTCAAGACTGCAGCTCATGCCAGTGATCCGCTTTCCGGTTTGACCGATGCGGGCAACGCGGTGCGCGTCACCTTGAATTTTTCCTGGCCGGTCGGTGCCGCCACATCCAATGAAGAAGTCTTCGAGACCACCCTTGCGCGCTACTAGAGGGAGCCGCCCTTCCCGGGGGGGCTTCACTCTGATCGAGGTGTTGGTCGCCACGGCCGTCTTCCTGGTGCTTCTGACGCTCCTGCTTTCCATCACCTCCCACGCGGGCAAAATCTGGCAGAGCAGCGAAAATCAGAAGTCCCGCCGCGAGGTCGCCAGGGCGGCGCTGGAGATGATCGCCCGTGACTTCGAGAGCACCCAATTCCCGCTTCGCTCCGGCAGCGCAAACAGCCTGGAGTTCGCGCGCAATCCGGCCGCCATTTCCGCCACCTACAAGAACCGGGATGCCTTGTTCTGGCAGGCTCCGCTCTCCGGCCCAAGCGAGTCCGGAGACCTGCAGGAGGTCGGCTACTTCGTCCAATGGATTGAGGTGGCCGGTCAGCCTCCCCGGGGGGAACTGTGCCGCCTGCGGGTGCCGGCCGCCAATTCGGATTCGATCTTCAATGACCCGGACAATTGGCTTTCCGACGATAAGCTAAAAAAATATGCCCCCGGTTCGACGGATACGAATACCTATCACGGCTCGTTGGCGGAGAACGTCCTGGCGCTTTGGGTCACGCTTTACGACACGAACAATGTTCCAATCACGGCTTCCCCCTACAGCTCACGATCTGACCCGCAGGTCGCCTCAGCGGAGATTGCCATCGCCGTGGCCGATCCCCAGACCGGCCGGAGGGTGTTTTCCACCGCGGATATCACCAGCCATTATGACGAACCCACCATCGACGATTTTGTCTCAAAACTTCCGCCGGATATTCGGCAGGGGGTCGGCGTTTTTAAGACACGACTCTATATAGAAAGTTCCCGATGATGCGTTCCCATACCCTTCGATCCCGCGCGGCGGCCTTGGTCGTGACCCTCTGCGTTGTCCTACTGCTCTCGCTGCTTGTCGTCAGCCTGACGGTGGCGATGCGCATGGACCGGCAGGCCTCGCATTATTTTTCCGAGCGCTCCCGCGCGGAATTTTTTGCCCGTGAGGGGGTGGAATCCGCCAAAGGGATTTTGGGTGGGGCCATCGGGGCGACGGATTGCTCCTGGATCAGCATGCCGGGACGGGTTCTGGCATGGACCAACGGCCAGACTTGGTCGAACGCGGTGCCCTATGATCTCCACTCCGGGGCGCTGACCAATGGAGCCACCCCGGACCTGGCTGCGCGGGACCTCAACCGGGTTGTCCTCAGCGAGGATTCCCGCTCCCTGATCACCGGCGGGACGGCCAATGACACGCCGATGAAATTGGGGTGGATTTACGTCCGCAAGGACGGCACCCGCGACGACAATCAAAATCCATCGCTGACGGACAAGACCAATCCCATCATCGGGCGCTTCGCCTTTTGGACCGATGATGAAAGCTCCCGCGTCAATCTCAATACCGCATGGAAGCGCCAGGTCAATATTCCCGCCAACCACCCCAGCCAGCTTCCTTTACAGGGCATTTCTTCGGACCTGAGTGACGATATGATTGATGGGATCCACGATGCCGCCACCAATGCAGGGTTCAGCTCCCCCGATGAAGCGCGGCGGATATCCGGTGTCGCTCCCATCCTCTCCTCAAACAGGTTTTCGGTCACCCACTACAGCCACAGCTCCGACCTCAACCCGTTCGGACAGCCGAAAATCTATCTGACCACAAAAATCTCGAACTTGCCGCCGGGGTTTACCAACAATCATCCCGATTATACCAATTACTTCCTGGATATTTTAAAATCGGACACCAACGACCCCGGCACTGCTGGCAACCTCGATGCCGCAAAATACAAAGCGCAGTTGAACAAGCTGCGGAACCTTCTCGCAACGAACTGGCCTTGTGCGAGCGGCAGCTACAGCAACAAATACGGTGGCGCGCTCAATGCCATACAAATTGCCGCCGACATCATCGGATATGTGCGGTCGGCAGAGTCCACCAACGAGATGGTCGGGGGCATTGTTTTTGACGCAAGAAATCTGAACTTTATCCGCACCTCTATTCCCGATGATTCCAACCCTGTCTCAGGAACGGCAACCAATAACTTGATAATGGATACCGTGCGCCGGCCGATGCTTTGCGAAATTGGCGTGCAGGTCGGCGACTACATCACCGCAAGTAACCGGTATAGCTATACAGGCAAAGTCGCTTTTTACCTTCCCCCCAGCTACGGTATTTCCGCGTCCTCTCTGGTAGGCAAGACGCTTAACTGGCAGTTTAATTACGAGGCTGCTCCCGACACCTGGCTAAATAAGACCCTCTGGAACGCTCCCATCACCGCGGCGATGATTGACGGTTCCAGTTATCCCAATTTCGTCATCGTTACTTGCATGTCCACCCCCGCTCTGTACGGTGGCGAGGCCACCAATCGTCCGACAACCTTGTATGGTACTGCTTGGTTAACTCTGGGCGGTGAGTTGCTTGAGCGGCCAACTCTTGCAAGATATAATCTGGCACCGAATACAACGCCTGCCCAAGCTGCCATTCGGAAAAACGATATGATTCGCTTTCCCGTTGATCCGGTTGGCATTCCGCTTACAAACATCAGCACCGTAAAGGTCAACGATCCGAGAATGAACAAATATGCGCCTAATTGGGGCTTCGAAGGACCTGCGACCTGGGGCAGCCTGCCGGCCCGTGTCAGCGTCTCTTCCACGCCGCGCCAGGACATGGATGCTGGCAGCATCAGCGACGCCGGGCTCTTTCAACGGGCACCGAAGGGCCATGCTCTCAACCCCCACGGGATCGTCGGGTCCGTTGGGGAATTGGGATATATCCGCAGCGGCGGCGGGCCCGGAATCAACGTGCCGTGGCGCAGCCTTGCCCTCCGGCCAACCCCCAACTCCGAAAGTCCGCCCGACTGGCTTCTTTTGGATATGTTTGCCGCGCCCGTGCAGCCCACGAACAACTCCGGCAACGTTTTTCCGGATGGCCAGCATGTTGCGGGAAGAATCAACTTGAATTCCGCAGCCCTCGTTCCTTTCACCAACACGCTTGCCGGAACCGATCTCCGGCTCGCGCCGCTCAAATCTCTCTTTCTCGGCACGACCAATCTTAGTGGCACCCCCGATGATGCGGCGCAACGCGTTGGCAGCATGATTTTCGTCAATACCTACGGCAATACCAATTATCACACCTCCATTGGAAAGCTGGCCGAAGTCGCAGGCATCGGCAGCCCGAACAAGCGCGATGAAAACCTCCTGCGCCAGATCGTGGATCAGACCACCGTGCAGGGGAACGTCTTTCGCGTCTATTCCGTCGGCCAGTCCCTCCAGCAGACGCCGTCCGGGCAGATCGTGCTGCAGGCGGAATACACGGTTTGCGCGCTGGTGGAGCGGCAGCCCGACGGCCGGTTTCGCACCGTCTATTGGAAAGTCGTGCCGCTTTGATCAACCGGCCGGCGAGACGCATTCGCGGATCTGCCGGGGCGCGCTTCTTTCGGGGAACCGGCCGATCAGTTGGCGGACGCTGGTCGTTTCCGTCACTTTGACCGGCTTCGTGGTCCTGGCCCAATCCACGCCAACTTCCGAAAGCAGCCCGCCCTGCTTGTGGGCACGAAGAAGATCGCGGTTGATGCCGGCGATTTCCGTTCTTGGCGTGTTGCCGTTCTCTTGGCGGAGCGCGTGATCCGGCACCGGGCGTGTCGGCCAGGCGCTGAGGAAGGCGGCATTGACGGTCGCAGTGAAAGGCAGACAGGTCTGGAGATCACAGGGAAATCGTTCTCCCAGGCGCAAGGCCACGCAAAGCTCTTCCAGCATGTCCATGCGATCCTCCCTGTAGCATTCCCGCACTTCCCGGCGCCCGTTGCGAAATTCAATCTCCACTTTTACTGATGGGACAAAAGTGATGACGGCCTCATCGCATTCAATAATGGTGAACGGTTCCACGATCTCTTCCGCGCAGAGGGTGAAATGGCTCAGGATTTCAACCCCCCCGGCGGTGATGATGCGTGTGCTGCTGGTGTCCTCGCTCTCGATCGGGTTTGCATGATAGAGCTCCGCCTCCACGGTCAGGGGCATGGCCATGCTGTGTTGGCTCGGGCCGGCGAAGTAAAGGGCGTTGGCGATGTAATGCGCAAAGGGATTGTTGATCGTTCCGTCAAGAACCCAGCGATCACCAACCATCAGCCGGCCGGCCCAGTCATTGCGCCGATAATATGCTCTGGGCCGGATCCATGCGCCAACATTCCGGATCCGTCGCAGGGCTCCATAGCGTCCGCCCACGATCTCGCCCTTCAATCGCTGGCTGAGGATGGAATAAATCGTATTAAAACAAACCGCCACCGGAAGCCCGGCAATTTCCGAGGCCCGCAGGAGATTCCTGTGCTCTTCCAGGGAGGCGACCGGCGGCTTCTCCAGGAAGACGGGCACCCCGGCCTCCAGGCATTGGATCGTGATCGGTTCATGGCAATGAATCGGGGTGGGATTGACCACCGCATCGAATTTTCCATCTCCGAACTCCAGCATCTCCACCACGGTCGGGAAAATCGGGATGTTTTGTTCGCGGAAAATTCTGGTCCCCTCACTGTCCGGCTGCACGGAGGTTGCCGCCACCACCTTCGCCAGCCGCGGGACCGTCGAGATTCTTTTGAACATCTGGAAGGCGTAGCCATCGCAGCCAATGAAACCAAGCTGGAGGGGTTTTAAGAGCATGGATGATCGTTTGCCACAGGGAAATGATTCTCCCTTCGCTGCCGGGTTTCCAGCCGAAGAAGCAAACCGGAAATTGACACTTTTCAAGCCCGGGCGCGCGGCGCATGCCGGGGCCGGCGCTTGAGATCGAGGCTCTGCGTCCGCCACTGATGAAAGGTGACATGGTAATATTTTCGGAAAACGCGGCAGAAATCCGGCTCGCCCTTGAAGCCGCTGCGCACGGCGATGTCACTGATCGGAAGATCGTGGTTTGCGGCAAGCAGCTTGGCCCGTTCGAACTGGGCCATCAGAAAAAGCTGTTTGGGGGGCTCGTGAAACACCTCGAGAAAAATCCGCCGCAGATGGGTCGAGGACATGCCCACGGTCTCCGCCACCTCCTCCACCAGCGGCCGGCGCGGCAGCTGGCGCTGGAAAAAGGCCAGGGCTCGCCGGGCCTTGATTTGATTTTTTGTACGGAGCGTAATGACCTGATCGTGGGAATCGTGGGAATCGTGGCTTTCGACCGCCATCAAGGACAGCTCAGCCAGAGCCTTGTCAAAATGGAGCGAGCTGACCAGGCTTAGGTTCCGATAGTGCGGCTCCAACTCGTCGGCGATGCGGACCAGCCTTCTCCTGGCAGACTCATCCAGGGGCATTTTCAGAAAATCGCGCTGCGCCATAAGCAACAGCAGGCTCTCGTCCACCGAAGAGAAGTTAAAGACGATGCATTCGGCCTTCTTGGTCATGCTCCACCACGCATATCGTCGGCGGGGTGGCATGACCCAAAGCGTCGAGGCCGCCGGCTCCAATTTTTCGGACTCGCTGAAAAAGGGCGCGGCCTTGCCGGAAACGATGGCGTAGAATTCCCAGTTATAACGGGCGGCAAACTCCTTGGGCGGATGGCGCAGATAATTCTGGAGCCCCCGGTTGAAATAAATTAACATGCAAGTCGGGAAATGGGATTGCTGGCGGCCACCTGAAAAGGTGTAGACGCTCTGGAGGCAAAATGCAACTCACCGGTGTGGTTTGTGCGGAGGACCAGATGGGTGACGAGACGGGGATTGGACTGAGGCTCGTGAATCGCAGCCTTTCAGGTCTCGCGCTTGTTTGCGTCATCACCCAGGCCGTTGGCCGGGGCTATGGGATTCCCGCGCCCTTGGCGCATTCCGGATCAGGAAAGTTTTCCACTGTGTCCATGTGTCTCTGCGGTTCGCCTGCGCTTCTTTGTGCGTTTGCCGCGATGCAGGAATGATTTTGTTAATATTTGGTTCGACGCAAAAAGTGTCGATTGCCGGGATGGGGGGTTAAATCGGGCACGATGAACCATTCCCTTCGATTTCTCTCCAAAGCGCGATTGCTCGCCGTCAGCGGCCTGGCGCTTTGGATCTGCCCGTCCGCCGGCCACGCGGCCAACAAATTCCCCGTTTATGATCCGCAGGCCAAGGAGCCGGAGGAACGGGTCAGGGAGGGGCTCGACTTCATTGCAAAGAAAATGCGCCCCGAAGAGGGGGTTGTGGAAAACAAGATCAAAACCATGTATTCCTCAAAGAGCCCCACGCTGGGCGTTCAACGGTGGGCGGCCCGGTGGGACAAGAGCCCGCAGTGGGCCATGGCGGCACTGTCGACCGGTCAGAATATCGACGCAGCCAACGCCGCGCTGCTGCGCTGGCTGCGGGACTACGCGGCGTTCGGCACCAAGGAGGAACTCCTGACATCCGGAGAAACCGACCCGAGCAAAATCTTCCGCATCCGCCTTTTGCCGGCTTCGAGCAAGCATTTGAGCGAGGCGGTCAAGGACGAGATCGAGATTGCGGCCTACGAATGGGTCAAATACTTCAGCAATGTCGATCCGAACGCGTCGTCCAAGCACAATGCGTCGAAGGGCCAATGGCACATGACGGGCAGCGAGAACCATGACGCCACCGACAAGCGCGCGACGATCCTTGGCCTGCAGATCCTCGCCCGCGACGGGAAGAAATACAATGCCCGGACGAAGCTGCCCGACGGGCGGACGGTCGAGGAACATTACGATGCATGGAAAGCGTACTGGAAGGAAAACATCCGCCAGCGGGCGCGCGAGGGCCTCTTTTGCGAGATCGCCCAGCCGAGTTCTTACGGGAAAGCCACCAACGGCTGCTACCTCGACCTTTACGACCTCTCGGACGATCCGGAACTCAAGCGGCTGGCGAACCAAATGCTCTGCCTCCATTTCGCCCAGCTGGCCGGGGAGTTTGAGCCCAGGACCGGCATCCGGGCCGCCATCGCCACGACGCGGGCCAAGGACGCCGGCACCCAGATGCTGGGCAGCCATTGGACGAAGACCCTGACTTTCGTCTGGGGCTGGGGGGATGCGCATGAAGACCAGCTTCTGCACGGCGAATCCGCCAACCTGACCACCACGTGGCGGCCCCCGGCGATCATCACGGCGATCGCGCTGGACCCGCGGACGACGCCGTATTTCTCCAACATGCGCAATTTCGGCCTGGGCGAAGCCAAGGACGAAAAGACCAACGTCAACTTCATCGAGTTTGCGGATGGCGACCAGCGCAACTCCTACGTCGTCCGCCGGTCGTGGATCACGCCGGACTACGCGGTCAGCGGGATCACGGTCGATCCCTCGCGTAATTACCTCGCGGCCGTCAGCCAGTCCCGCCTGGCCGGCATCGCGTTTCCCACCGGAAGCAGCGATCGCTTCTCCGTGTTGGGCGACGATGACGGCCACCCCGCCTTCCAGGATGTCAACGCGGTGGCCGGGAAGGACTGCCTGGTCGCGGGCCGGGAGCCTGATGCCACCTCAAAAGAGACGAAGATTTTTTGCTCGAACACTCTGTGGAGCAGCCGCCGGGAAGACCCGAGCGGCTGGCAGTTTTTCCAGGCGGGCAACGGCTTCTGCGCCGTGCGGATCGCCGGGGGAGGGTATGATGCCGGATCCGCACCGCACAAAGCGGGAATGCTTCTGACGTTGAAGGACAAGGACTCTCCGGTGGTGCTGCAGGCCGGCCGCGCCACCGACTATCCCGGCGGGTTCGAGCAATTCATGGAGGCGGTCTTGAAGAAAACGCAATTTGCCTTCAACGATTACTGCCTGGAATATGTCTCGCTCGCCGGAGACCGCTATAAATTCTGGACCAAGGAAAAGCAAATTCCCGAATTCAACGGCGCTCCGCTGGACCTCAATCCGAAGGAAACCTACAGCAGTCCTTATCTCACCATGGTCCACGGCACGGACAAGGCGGTCATCAAATATCCCGGCCACGACGATCTTGTTCTCGATTTCAGCCCCAGGATGTGAACGGCCGGGAAAGCGAAACAAAGCTACCACGATCTCACTTCAAGCAGGGATGCAATCCTCTTTTGAACGGTCCTGCTGTCAACTCTCTCCACGTCGGATTTAAAAGCGAAGGCATCGGCCATGTCCGAGCGATAGAAGGTCTGCATTACTGTTCCCGGCAATTCGAATTTCAAGGGCCGGAAATCCGTTGCAAACGCTCACCCTGCGTCTGGTATAACGAGCGACCTGATGGTCGGTTTTGATAATATTTCGTTCTCATTCCAAGCTCAGGAAAATGAGGCTTCCAGTGTATTCTTCTCCCGATGAGATCAATCCCCTTCTTCCTCCGTTCCAGTCGGTTTTCCGCCATTCCTGCCGCTCTGATCGCAGTCTCCATGCTCCCCTGCGCGTTTGCAAAAACGGAGGCAGCCCCGACGGCAGACACGCCCATTCCTGCCCACGAATTTCCCCCCGCCTATATGGCAAACCTGCCCAAGGACTACCTCGACCGGGTCCACCAAAGCCAGATCCGTTCGTTCCAGCGAGGGGACAATTTCCAGCTCGCCGATATTTTAAAGCAGCCCCCCAGCACGAAGAATTCCATTGGCTGGATTCGCTGGAGTATCGGGGGCCTGATGCTGGGGCAGCGAGTGGATGAGATCAACGAGTTCATCGCCTCTCCGTCCTTCATGTGGGGAAAGCATGACAAATTTGGCTTTGGGTTTTTTGGAACGGAAATGCTTCGCTGTTACGGATTGTTCAAGGCCGACAGCCCCTACATGCCGGGACGCCTCAGTGCGGCCGCACAAGCCAATATGGAAAAAGGCCTGTGGGAGGTCGCCAAAGAGTATGGCGAGCTGGCCGACGCCCGGTCGAATCCTTGGATCCAATACGGTTCGGCGAACCACAACATCATGAAAATGGCGGGCCAGTTGCTCGCGGCGCAATTCCTTCGCAAGAATCCCGCCTATGCCAGCCAGAAATACGACGATGGCACGGACATGGAGACCATGTACAAGGCCTGGAACCAACGGATGCACGACTGGCTCGATGCGCGCGCGCGCACGGGCTTCTTTACGGAATGGGGGTCGCCGTCCTACGAGGAGGATATCGCCAACGCGGTCCTCAATGTCCGGGACTTCACTGACGATCCCGCGCTCCGCAAAAAGGCCGAGATGTTCCTGAATCTTTACTACGCCGCGGTGGCCGAGGAGACGATTGCCTCTTCGCGTGGCGGAGCAAAGATGCGGACGAAAAACGAGCATCTCTACCAGCCGTTCATGGACCGCGGGTATGATCTGCTTTTTAATTCTCCCGGCCGCACTTTCGAGGCGCAAGCGGAGAATTACCGCGCCACCAGCAATTACTATCCACCGGCGCCAATCGTCAATCTCGCGCGGGATATGACCAGCCGCGGCCCCTACGCCACCCTCAAACGCGTCAATGGCGTAGTGATCGAAAACGGAGGCGGCGCGGGCACCGACCCCACCAAAAACGGACGGCTCATCAGCGCCGAACAAAGCCTCCCCTTCTACAGTTACGTCACGCCCCATTACGTTGTGGGGTCCAATTTTTATGATGCCAGATTGTCGTATGCGAGCACCGCAAGCCCATGGCAGGGCGTCATCTTTGATGGCGCCGAGACCGCGCGCATCGGCTTCTATATCAAACCTGCAAGCACGGAGGATTGGCATGTGTTTGATGCCTATGTCTCTGCTCAGGATCGCAATGTCCTGGTCGTGCAAAAATGGCATCCCGCACCCCCCAACATGCCGGTCCATCAGCCCGCTTATCTCCAGGTTTATTTTTCAGTGACGCTCGATTCCGTCGTCGAGGACGAAAGCGGCTGGATCTTTGTGCAGAGTGGCAGTTCTTACGCGGCCGTGAAGGTTGTCGCCGGCGGTTACTCCTGGAATGAGAAATGGGAGCACGCGGACACCCCGGCAAAGGACCGCTGCACCATCACCCTGGAACAGGACTCGCCGGTCATCGTCGTGACGAACGATGCGAGCGACTACAACAAGGACTTCAACGCCTTCAAAAAGGCGGTCAGGGCCCAACCCATCTCGTATACCGACGGCACGCTGAAATTCGCAACCTTGACGTTTTCCGGCACGCATGGGCTGCCCAAGATCAACGGCGAGACGGTCAACCTCGCTCCCGCCCGCCTTTTTGACTCCCCGTTCATTCGCTCGGACTGGAACAGCGGTCTCCTCTACATTCGCAAAGGCGATCAGGCGGTGAAACTGGACTTTACGGACCCAAACAACCCCGCCGAGTCTTTGACGACCAGCAAGGACAGCCTGTCTGATTATCCTCCGGGCGTGGGCGGCGACACGAAGCCGATTGTCTTCCGCCCTTGATCCGAGCCCGGCCAATGACTGGTCAGGTTCTGTTCCATTGATCGGCTGCGCGAAGTGTGCGTGGTGGCCGCCCGTGGCTTTGTGAGCGTTCATTCAGGTCATCTGTCGCAGGGGCGGCGGAAGCCGGATGGACGATTCTGATAACATTTGGGTCGCATTCTTGAATAACCAAAAAACACCGTCTGCTGTATTTGTTTCGCCCATGAGATTGATCCCCTTCCCCCAAACATCCGCGTGCTCACCGGCCACATGGCCGTTCAGATCATGACGGCCGTGCTTTCCAGCGTGTCGGGGCCCACTGCACCCGCCTGCGGGCAATTTCCCGGCAACCCATAATGTTCCTTGGTCTCCATTGGGCGGATTGGCTGGTTCTGGCGCTTTATGTTGCCGGAATGATCTGGATCGGCCGCGCGACATCGGCCGCCGTGCATGAGCAAACGGACTTCTTTCTTGCAGGCCGGAAACTGGGACGCCTCCTCCAGTTCTTCCTGAATTTCGGAAACATGACCGACCCGTCCGGCGCAGTGAAAACGAGCAGCCTCGTTTACAGCCAGGGGGTCGGCGGCATTTGGCTCATGTTTCAGACGTTATTCATGACCCCTTATTATTGGTTCATGATGCCGTGGTTCCGGCGCGCGCGCGTGACGACGATGGCGGATCTGTTTCTCGACCGTTTTGGCAGCCGGACGCTGGCGGCGCTCTATGCAGCTTCGGCCATCAGCATCGGCATCATTGTCATCGGTGGAGGGTATCTGGTGACTTACAAAATTCTCGACGTCTGTATCGTAAAATCGGAGTCCGCATATACAGAAACCGACACGCGGATGGTGAACGATTTCCGGGAGTTCGCCCATCTCAATGAAGCCTATCGTGAGGGACGCCTGGATCCTTCCAACGCGCAGCGGCATGCGTATTTGAAAAAATTGCACGACCGCGGAGACATTAAATCTTATGTCTCTTACGTCAGGCCGGTGCCGCTCTATTTGATCCTGGGAACGCTCGTGGGGATCTACATCACCCTGGGAGGAATGAAAGCCGCCGCCATAGCGGATGCTTTTCAGGGCGTGCTGATTGTCATCTTTTCCTTCATTCTCATCCCGTTTGGATTGTGGAAGCTCGGAGGCGTGCAGGAATTTCACGCGCGTTTGCCCGATGCGATGCTGGATTTGTTTGGATCGGGGGGAGCCAGCGAGATTGCATGGTATTCGATCGCGGCGATCCTGTTGGTGAGCATGGTCCAGCTTCACGGGTTGTCCGGAAACATGCCGATTGCCGGAAGCGCGAAAAATGAGGCTGCGGCAGGGTGGGGAGCGGTGAGCGGCGGTTTCACCAAGCGCCTGATGATCATCGCCTGGTGTTTTTGCGGGTTGGTCGCGTTCGCCCTGTTCGGCGGAGGACTGTCGGATTCCGATGCGGTCTGGGGGATGCTTTGCCGCTCGCTGCTCGCTCCGGGATTCTTCGGCCTGATGCTTGTGGGCCTGCTGGCGGCGGAGATGGCCGTCCTCAGCTCGCAATGCCTGACTATTTCGGCATTGTTTGTTAAAAATATCTACCTGCTCCTCTGCCCGAAAAAAAGCGAGGCGCAAGGGCTTGGCATGGCGCGAGTCCTGGTTGGCGTCGCGCTTTTGTCGGGAGTCGGGATTGCATTGCTATTTCGCGATATCGTCGCTTTTGCAAAGATGCAGTTAACCCTGAACGTCGCTTTTGGCGCAGCCGTTTTCACCATTTTCAAATGGAGGCGGGTGACCTCAGCGGGAACACTGACGGCGGTCATTTTGTCGCTCGTGGTAATCGTCCTGATACCGCTCACAGCATCCATAGTGCCCGCGCTGCGCAGCAATCCGTCGTTACTCCTTATGAGTGATGAAAGACGGGAGATACGCACTGTTCGCGCGCTGAAAGAGGATATTTCCTCCGGACGCGCGGCGCAGGTTGGAGATCGCATCAAGAAAGAAAGAATGATTCCCCCACGCCCCGTTTTTTTCGACTCGATCGTAACAATCGATCCTCAGCGGCCGGAACTCGGCTCTCGTGGCCAAGGCCGGTTTTATATCGAGCTCTTTATTCTCTCGGCGTGCGGACTGGATGTTGCGCATATGCTTCCGGCGCAGTTGCTGGCACTCACTTATGTTTTCGACAGTGTTTTGCCGTTTCTGTTGCTGATTATCTTCAGTTTCCTCACAATCGAGAAGGATCCGGAGCGAGCCGTGAGATTTTACGCCAAGATGCGGACGCCCGTAAACGAGGATCTCCAAGAGGACGCCACGCGCGTTACGGAAAATGCTGCCAACTTCCCTGCCACCGAAGAGCGGATGTTGTTTCCCCATTCGGTTTGGGAGTTTCAAAAGTGGAACAGGGGTGATGCGAGGGCGTTCGCGCTGTGTTGTCTTGTCGCTTTGTCGATCTTGGGCGGATTTTCCCTGCTGCTAACCTTGGGTAGATCGTGAGATCATTTCGGAGTCTGATGCCTTCTGGCAGGGTCTTTGGAGTGTTCTCCCTGCTTTTCCTGTGCCCGGCGTGCTCGAAGCCAGAGGATTCATTCCCCGCCAAAAAGCAAATGCTTCAGGATCCGTCATTTCATTGCGGGTTCATCGCTCTCGACCCCAAACCCGGAAAAAAGGTTCCCTACGGAGCACTTCCCGGGATTTCGCCGAACGAAAGGCCCGTGTGGAAACTGGCCCAATGGGCGAGCAAATATCCGCTTCAACCCACCAGCGCCGAGCATTCTTCCGACGGCAGCCTGCGTTATGCGAACGAAAGCAATGCCATTATTCTTGGCCGGCCTGGTTCCGAAAAGGCGGATGTCACCATGGGGGTGAACGCCTCCGTGGAATATGGAAACCGGGCTCGGCAGCATGGAGAATCCTGGCCGCATTTGCTGGCCGAACAACGGTTCGAGGATCCTCCCGTTTTGAAAGAGTTGTCCAGTGCAACCCTTCACGTTGAAGCAAAACTTCTGGAGTCGAAACGCGTGAACGTGCCAGGCTATTCGCCCAGCCTCCATGCCGCCAAATTCCAGATCTATTTCACGGTTCAGAACTTGAACCGGAGCTCCCCCGGTTATCGGAAGTATTTGTGGTTCGGCGTTCCGGTGTACGACGACCGCAGTCGCATCCCGAGAGCTTTTGCAGCTCAGGATATCGGGAAAGGCGATGCCACCGGCATGTTTATCTATACGCCGGCAGGCGAAACATTTACCTCCCGAAGCGCCCATGACCGACGGTGGATCACGATCGACAAGGACCTCCTCCCTCTTATGAAAACCGCGTTGAAAACAGCATGGGAGCGCGGATTTTTAAAAGACTCGCAATCCTTGGGCGATTATTCCATCGCGAGCATCCATATGGGCTGGGAAATGACCGGCAATCTTGATGTGGCAATACAAGTGCGCAAACTGGGCTTTGTGATTGCAAGCAGCCGAATGCCCTGATGGACAGAAAAGAAATCCCCTGCACCCCACTCATCGGACATTTCCTCACCGCATCCCACGCCAGCTCTTGCAGGAGGCGATTGAGTGCCTCGTTGTCGTATTTGCCTTTGAGGTCCTTGGGCATGGAGAGGCCCAGGGGGCTGCGACGGTAGATGACGGCGTAATGGCAATAGGCTGAGAGAACGCACAGGGGCGCGTTGGGGTGGCCCCAGGGGTCGCGGAAGAGTTCCGATTGCTTGGCGATGCCGGGGGCCTGGCCAGCGAGGACTTTTTCGCGCAGGGCGAGCACGGCCTGGCCGACGGGAACGATGGCGATCACGTCCCGGCCGACCTTCTTGTTGACGCCGCGCACATACTCCTCGACATCGTGGTCGTAGGCGTCCTGCGCTTTCCGCAGGACGGGGATCGTGGCGGCGTCGTGGTCCACGGTCGGCTGCTTATGGACGTCGAGCGGGTATTTTGGTTCGTAAGTATCATTCGGCAGCCAGAATGTCTGGACGGTGATCCGGAGGTTCGGATTGTGCTCAACGCCGAGGCCGGCGAATTTGTCGATTCCGTCGTCGGGCATCCAGATGGGCGAGAGCGTCAGCACGTCCACAGTGCCCGCGGTGAGCGCGTCCTTCGCAGTGTTGACCGGCGGGAGATTCTTCCGTTTCTTTCCCTCCGGCACCATCCAGCAATCCAACACCGTCGAGCCGCCAAGCCCCATGACCTGTGCGTCGTGGCCCCGGATGCCTGCCGACGCGGCGAGCTGCGCCACCATCGGCCCGACCCAGACATGAAAGCTGTGCCCGACCGTGAAGACGCGTGCGCCTTTCGGCAGCGAGGGGTCGGGAGTTGCGGCCGGCGATGTCGCAGGCACCTGCCCGAATACGGACAGGGAATGGGTGAATAGGAGGGTGAGGACGGACGCGCGAACTTTCATCACGAAGGATCATTTCTCACTATCAGACCGCTTTTTGGAAAACCAGAAAAATCGAATCTGGAACTTGGAACCTGTGAAATTATTAGGAAAGGAAGCGGAAGACATCAATGATAACCCTTCCCGACTTCCATCCAGGTTTAAGCTTCTTGTTCGGGGCAAAAGGCTTGCTAAACTTGGTGTTATGTCTTATTTGATTTTCTTATGAAACTCTTTCTGCCCGTTTGCCTTGTTTTTATTCTGTCGCAGCTTGTTTTCGCAGAGGATCTGATTCCCATTGACGAGGGCTGGGTTCGGATCGGCACCCCGCGCGCGCTGAGCAGGGAGCGCCCCTTGCGATTGTGTGTCTGGGGCTTCGGAAGATCGCAAGATGTCCGATTGATCTATCTGAAATTTGATCTCGGCGCCTTGCCTCCGAATGCACAAGTCGGCGATCTTGTTCTGGCCTCGGCCCAGGAGAAGATGAACAGTGGGATTTATACACTTTATGGCCTGCCAGCGGCGGATTGGGACAGCTCTTCTCTGACCGGACAAGGGGCGCCCGGGTGGGACGTGAGCACGCAATCCTTCACGAAAGACACAAGGGTGCTCGCGGAAGCAACGGTCTCCAAAAGCAGCGGCGATCAGGAATTGTGCCTCCCGCTTAATTCCGAGTTCGAGAGCTTCCTGAAGGAGAACAGGGGCAGGCCGGTGACATTCATCCTGGCAAAAAAGGGCGATGGCAATACCATGATTCCCACCTTGTCTGACCCGGAAAGAGGTCCGCGCCTCCGATGGAGCGCGGCGAAATGATCTTGGGGTCCGGAATGATGCGGGGCAATGCTGGCAAAAGTCCTCCAAAAATCCCACTGATCTCCTGGTGCGCATATGTCCCGACCTCCGAACATCCTTCACCTGTTTGCCGACCAGCAGCGCTTTGATACGATCTCCGCGCTGGGAAATCCCTTTATCAAGACACCGGCGTTGGACCGCCTTGCTCGCGAGGGAACCTCGTTTGTCAATGCCTTCACTCCCAGCCCCGTGTGCGTGCCGGCACGGGCCGCGATGCATTACGGAAAATATCCCTGGCATACCGGGTGCTACGACAATGGCGACCCGTGGCCGACTGCGGAAACACCGAACATCCCCTCGCTCCTCGGCGGGGCCGGATACCGCACCCACGCAATCGGAAAATGCCACTTCCATCCGGATCTTTGGGCGCTCCTTGGATTCCAATCGCGCGAACCAATGGAGGAATTGGTGGACGATCCCGAGCGGGACGATTATCTCAAATTTTTGAGAAGCCACGGATACGGCCATGTGCAGGATCTGCATGGCATGCGGGGAGATTTTTATTATTTGCCGCAGCCCGGTCAATTGCCGGAGGAGGCGCACCCTACCGGGTGGGCCGGACGGCGGGCGATGGAATTCATGGAGTCTGCCGCGACCCGGGCGCAACCCTGGTATCTCTATTGCAGCTTCATTCATCCGCATCCGCCGTGGGTGCTTCCGCCAAAGTGGGCCAAGCTCTATCGGAGCAATGACATGATGCCGCCATTTCTGCCTGACAATTGCGATGAACTGCTCACCTTTGTGAATCATTTTCAAAACCGTTACAAATGGCGGGATCGCGGCTTCGATTTGAATTTGCTGAGGGCTCAGCGCGCGTTTTACCACGGCTGCATTTCCTTCATTGATTTCCAAATTGGCCGGTTGTTGGCCTTGCTGGACCAGTCGGGCCAGGCGGACGAAACCCTTGTCGTGTTTTCCTCCGACCATGGCGAATATCTCGGCGATTACGGCTGCTATGGAAAGCGCGGGATGCATGATGTGTCATGCCGGATTCCGCTGCTCGCGCGGTGGCCGGGGGACCTCGGTGCCGGGGTTCGTTGTCAGACCCCGGCGAGCCTCGTGGACTTGATGCCGACGTTCGCCGATGCGGCGGGAGTGGACTGCGACTCGGATGGGATGAGCCTTCGTCATCTGGTCGAAGCCGGCGATCAGAAACGCGTCGTCTTTTCGCAGTACCAGAAGGAAGGCGACGCCCTCTATATGGCTGCCGACGCGGAAGCAAAATACATTTACAGCGCCTCGGACGACAAAGAGTTTTTCTTTTTGCGAACCACCGCCGGGCAGGAAGTCCGGTCCACCCTGAACGATCCGACCGGGGCCGCCCATGCCGGAAGCCTGCGCGCTTCCCTCATGGCGGAGATTCAAGCCGTCGAGCAAGACCGGGGGCTGGATGGTTGTTCCTGGCGCAAATACCCGCCAAGGCCATTGCCATCCGATCCTGATGACGGGTTGCTTTTTCAGGACCAACCGTTTGCGGAGCAGGGGATCCCCGGCTATCAGGATAGCGCGATCATACGCTCCGACGCAAAACCGTAAGGGCAGGGCGGAAATCTGCTGGCGTTCAATGCCGTCGCATGGCAAGGTCCCGGCTTCCAGCACCATGTTAATGTATTTTGACAGCGGTTTGCGCAATTACCCCCGGTTTCCCGTGAAGGAGATTTCCCTGCGCCACAACTGGGAATTCTACGGCATTCTCTCCGGCAAGGCGGCTCCCTTCTTCAGTGTTTCCGAGAAGCTGGAACCTGTGGGCTCCGTGCTGTGGCTGCTTCCTCCGCGCCGCTGCTATGCCTGGTGGAGCAAAACAGGAAAGGCCGAGCGGATGGCGTTCCATTTCTCGTCCGTGGATGAGAGCCTGGAATTGCTAATGGGGAACAAAGATTTCCTTAGTGTTCGCCTGGACAGGCGCGGGATTGCCCGCCTCAGGCGCATTGCGCGGGAGGTCGAGCCGCAGTATCGGAACATGAACTTTGCCAGTTCGCTGCACTTTAACAAGGCGCTGGCCGAGCTTTCGATCATGATCGCTGAGCAGCATGAGATGCAAAACCAGGTGATCACGCTGAGCACCAAAAACCAAATCCATGCCCGCCGGGCACTGGCCTTCTTTCAAGGCCAGCTTCCCAGGCGTCCGCTGGTCAACGAGGTGGCCGAGATGGCAGGCATTTCATGCACCCATCTTCGCCGTGTTTTTCTGGAAGTTTTTCACGAGCCGCCCAAACGCCTGTTCCTAATCGCGCAGCTCGAGCGGGCCAAGCAACTGGCCGGAAACAGCGACCTGTTGATCAACGATATTGGCATGCAAAGTGGATTCAAGGGTGCCCCCGACCTCTGCCGCGCATTCCGCAGATATAATCACACAACGTTCCATCAATGGCGGACACAGATTGTCGATCTAAAAAAAAGACCGAGCGTGCGGGGGGAGATTTTGCGCCAGGTTTTCGGGAATGAGGCTTCTGCGCCGCAGGGGTGAAATGTTTTTTCCGAGGCGGTCGATACTGTCAATTATGTGTTCGCCCCGGCCGGTTTACCATTGGGGGACATGAAGATAGTTTTTCAGGCATTCGCCAATGATGTTCCAGAGATTTCCCTCAAAGTCGATTGTCGCATCCGCTAAACCCGGACCCGGCGATTCCTCACACGGAGACGCGAAGCACACGGAGAAAAACCGTTTCCGGGCTAAAGCGCCCGCGCCCGCGCGGCGGCCGTTCGACTTTTTTGTCGATATCGGGAATGCGGCGCGGGAAGATTCGGACCTGTTCGAACCACAGCCGCCGGTCCTTCCCAGGAGACTGTTGCCGGCACGGAAGCATAATCCCGAAGCGGCCTTCAATCCCGAACCCAAACTTTCCAACCAGGCGGACTTGCGCCGCGAGTTGGAACGCATGCGGAAGCGGTTCGCGCCTTTTCTGCTCAACCGCTCGCCGCTGCAGCCAGCAACCCGCAGCGCATGCAAACTGTCCCGTTTTGACAGGCGGGTGGCGGAATCCGCGGATTTCGCGGATTTTCAAAGAGTGCTTGCCGGCAGGGGCCGCTGGAAAAAAGTCATCCTTCCCGATTTTGGGGAACCGCTGGGCCGGGCGGTTGTTTTTTACCGCACGCCGTTTGTAGCGCCGGAAAAGAGATGTTCTGATGATGCGCTTTTCGTACGATTTTGCGGCGTGGATTACAAAGCGCAGGTCTTTATCAATGGGACTCTGGTTGGATCTCACGAGGGGTTTTTTGGTCCCTTTGAATTCGACATCACCCCGTTCCTCCGCCGTCGTGACAACGTGCTCGTGGTGCGCGTGGAAAATGACTATCCCTGCCTGCCATTTCACGGGAACGATGGCGACAAGATCTACGCGGCTACGGGCCCGGGATACAATGATCCCAATCTCGGCTGGCATCATTGTCCTCCAGGAATGGGCATCTGGCAGGATGTTTTTCTCGAGTGGCGTCCGCCTGTCCACATCTCGGATCTGTTCGTCAGGCCCCTGCCAACGGAAACGGCCGAACTGTGGGTGGAGGTCTGGAATGGATTCCCGCACAAGATGCCCGTTGATCTCCGGTTTTCGCTCTGGGGATCGAATTTCCGCCGGAGGGTTTTCCAAGACCGCCGCATGGGGAATTTGAAGGATGCGGGTCCGGGTGTGAATTATTATCGCTGCGTTTTCCCGATGGAAAACGCCCGCCGCTGGGAGCCCGATTCGCCCTGGCTTTATGAATTGCAGGCGGAACTCCTGAGCGGAAAACCCGAACGCCGGGACCGCCGCTCGCGGGTCTTTGGCATGCGGACGTTCGAGATGGAGGAACGCGGGGGCTCGCGGGGGCGGATGCTGCTCAATGGCAGCGAAATCCGCCTGCGTGGCGCAAACACGATGGGATTCGAACAGCTCGACGTCATGCGCGGCGACACCCGCCAATTGCATGATGACATTCTTCTGGCCCGCATCGCCGGCATGAATTTTCTGCGCCTCACACAGAGGCCCGTGCAGGACGAGGTCTATGAAGCTTGTGACAGACTCGGCATGATGACGCAGACGGACCTGCCGCTTTTCGGATGCCTGCGCAGGAACCAGTTCTGCGAAGCCGTGAAGCAGGCACAGGAAATGGAGCGGATCCTCCGCCCGCATCCCTGCAACATCCTGGTCTCCTTGATCAACGAACCGTTTCCGCCACATTGGCCGGACACTTCGCACCGCAACCTGACAAGGCCGGAGTTGAATGCTTTCTTTCAAACGGCCACGACCGCCCTGCGCCTCTGGAACCCGGATCGCGTGGTCAAAGCGGTGGACGGAGATTTCAATCCGCCGGCGCCCGGCCTGCCTGACCGGCATTGTTACACGTTCTGGTATAACGGGCATGGAATCGAGGCGGGCAAGCTCTTGCGCGGATACTGGCAGCGGATTGGCAAGGATTGGGATTATTATGGATGCGGGGAATTCGGCGCGGAAGGCTTGGATCGCGTGGAATTGATGCGGCGGCATTGTCCCAAAGACTGGCTGCCGCGCCCCGGCGAGGACGAGACCTCGTGGACCCCTTCCCGCATTGCCGAGGCACAGACGGGAAAACTTCACCGCCTCTGGTTCGATACTCAAACGTCCGTGGAGGATTGGGTGAGAGCCAGCAGGCAGCACCAGGAATGGGCGGTGCGCCTGCAAACGGAAGCCTTCCGCCGGGACAATCGGATGAATTCGTTCGCCTTGCATCTTTTCATCGATGCGTGGCCCACGGGCTGGATGAAGACGATCATGGATGTGGAGCGACAGGCCAAGCCCGCCTATTTTGCGTATCGGGACGCGCTGCGTCCGGTGGCCGTGAGCCTGCGCACCGACCGGTGGATGTTCCAGTCCGGCGAGACGATGGAGTTCGAAGCTTGGATCTGCAACGACCGGCATGAGACGCCGCGGAATTTGCGCCTGCATTATCAGCTCGAGGGTGATGGCCGCGTGATTTTCTCGGGAAAAATCGCGGCCCGGCTGGAACCGTGCCGATCCCTGTTTCAAGGGTTCTTGCGCTTGAAAGCACCTGCCGTCAAAACACGCGGTGTTTTTTCCGTGCGACTGGGTCTGCTCGATGCGAAGGGAAAAGTCAGCCACAGTTCCGTCACTTCCCTGGCGGTTTTTCCGAAGATTGCAGCCGCCCCCCACCGGCCGATCTGTGTTCTCGGCGGAAGCGACGGCTGGGGCCGCAGCCTGCTCAAGGAGTTGGGGCTGGAGCGCAACCAGGCCGGAGATTTGACCGGCGCGTCTGTCATTCTGATCGATGATTTTTCATTTCTCCGCAACCGTCACAGGCAGGTGGAATCCGCAGTTGCACGAGGAGCACGAGTGATATTTGCCCCATTGGCACTTGGCTCATATTCCGTCGCGGGAACACTCCTTCGCGTCGAAAATCCGGCCCGGGGAGCCCGCCAGTTTGTCTCCCGCAACACGGGGCATCCACTGGTCGAAGGGCATGACCCTTTTGATTTTCGTTTCTGGCACGATCCTTCGCTGGGACGGATCGCGCCACTGATGGACCATCTCGTCCTTGCCGAAGGCTGGGAGCCTGTTCTTTTGACCACGCATCCGAACGAAGCCGGGGAATGGGGCGATGCTTTTGCCGCCGCCGAGCTGCGGCGCGGGCGAGGAAGCTGGATCGTCTGCCAAGTCAAATTGGCCGGACTCACATCAACGAATCCGCCAGCCCGGCAATTTGCTCTGCGCCTCCTCGGCGGGAACTCTCCTGAAGGATGAGCGCATCCTCCCTCTCTCTCCGCGAAATGCTCAGCAACGGGGAATGGAAGCCCGCAGCTTTCTGACGAGTTCGCGCCCCTCCTCGGGCGCGATGGACCCGACCCGGACAGAAACCACGATGTTTCGCTTGGCGGGCCAATCCCCGCTGAGCAAGCGATCTAGTTCCTGAGAATTCTCCCGGAACCCGCTTGTAGGCATCAAAATGACTTGCCGGGGAGCGCTCTCGCAAAGTTCCCAAAAGTCATGGATGGTCGCATCCACGTCCAGCCCGCTGATGTTCGGAATCGTAAAAAAATCATCAATGATGGCGCGTGGAGTTCCGCAGTAATGCACCCGTCCGCCGCCGATGGCATCAAAAAACCGCCGGTCGCGCGGCAGGACATATTGGCGATACTGCTCCGGGCTGATCATCTGCAGGGAGCAGTTGCTGATGCGGGCGTTCCCCTTCCAATAGCAGCCCCAGTCATGAATCCAACCGGGCTCCGCAGCCATCACCTGGCGAACGTGCCGGGTGACCTCAATCATGTAATCGGTGACTTTATCGAGAAGGAGCTCGACCCATTCGGGGGCATCATAGAAATCGGAGAAAATGTCGTTTCCCCGAATGGTATGTGCCGAGTTAAACGGGCTTTGGATGTCCGGCACTTGCCATTTCACCCAGTCCGGCATGTTTGCCTTCCAGATGGCAACCCACTCCTCAAACTTGCCAAACCAACCCGCGGTCACCGAGGGCATGGGCAGATTTGCCACCTCTGCCGCCGTTTGCAAAATGTGTCCGCCCCCGCCAGGAGGGTTGAGTTCTGACAAGTGGAGAGGGCATCCAAAAGCGGCGGGGATCTGGGCCGTGCCGAATTCGACCCGCACGGCCGGCGCGGTGTCATCCTCAGAGGCGAGTTGCAGCCGGATGGCATCCAGCCTTGCCTGCAGCATCACGAGCGGATCGGCCAGCATTTGCGCGCAAGTGGGCTGCTCAGGCCAGGGCTGTCTGAGAACAATCATCGGCTCGCAGCGTTCCGGATTGGTGTACAACTCGCGATAACGCGCATAGACACCGTCCAAATGTTCTTGAATTCTGGCGTTGTAGGGCAGGTAGTTTTTGAGGCTCATGGTTTTGTTCTGGTTTTGGCTGGCCCCCGCTTTCAAACATTCGTTTCTCCAGCCGGGAGATGACACGCACTTCCCATTCTTTTTGCTGGCTCAATGGCGCGGTCAGGCCGTGCCTGTTGAGGACGGCCGCCGTAGCGGCCCCACCGCTGGATGGCTGCCATGATGAGGCGCATGCCGGTGAGGCGGGAGCCGTTGTTGATGCTGCCGGAGGTGCTGAACAGCAAGCCGCGCTGAGCCCGCGCCATTTCGAAATCCCGGAGAAATTCCGCGATGATCCGCTCCTCCTCGTTGCGGCTGAAGGTGAACGGCGCGAGCTGGCCGTGGATCACCGCCCCGGGCAGATGCTCGCGGATTTCGCTCACCGTAAGGGTCGGGCCGAAGTTGACAGCGGTCATGTTGAGCTTGCCGAACAGAGGCAGCAGGTGGCCCATGTCCGAGTCCGAGTGCTGGTAGCGGGAGTCGCCGGGGTCGGGGCTGTAGCGGTCGAAAATCGCCTTGAGCACCGGCCAGCCGAAGAATTCATACATGTCGGCGTTGAGCAGACAGCAATTGTCGTCTAAAAACGCAAACCCATGCGGCGCGGTTTCCGGGGTGTCCCCAGCTTCTTCGTCCAAGATTCGGGCCCGTTCCAGCATGGCGCGGAGGATCAGGTCGCGGAAGCGAGCAGCCAGCTCCGGCTGATCCATGATGAGGAAAAGCAGGTTTTCCACGCCGAAAACCGATGTGGCGAACGTCACCGGTCCACGCTGGCTGCGATACCGAGGCATACTGCCACCTGCTGCGAGCCGCTTGGCCTTGGCCTCCGCCCAATCCGGGGGAAGGAGGAACTCCCTGAGGTTTTCCAAGCGTGCTTCCACTCGGTCCAGCAAGGCCGCCAGCTCGTCAGGAGTGTCCGCAGACTGCTTCAGCCAATAGGACATGCCGGCTTCGTGCCACTCGTTGCTGGCCTCGAAGATGTCGAAAAGTGCCGCCACGCGCGGCAGCGGAGGCGCGGTGTCCTCAGGCGTTTCGCGCAACAGGCGGCGACCGACGATCCGTTCGGAAAGGTCGTTGTAGCGCCGGTGCAGGGGCAGGTAGTAGACCTCGTCATGGAACAGCCCATGCCAGTTTTCCGGTTCCCCCAATTCCGCAAAGACGCATTCATGGCTCATCAGTACACCCAGCGGCACCTGCGGGCAGTCGGAGGCAAAGGGATCCTGGCACGCCTTCCGGTCGTCAGCCCAAAAGCGCTCCACATCCACCGGCGCCAGACCGTCAGGCGAAGCGTGCGCCTCCGCCACCAGTTTCCGTGCCATTTCCAGATGGGCCGCGCTCAAAGGAGATTCGCTCCTGTTTTGATTTTTCTGCATTTCGTTCAGCGCCATCTGATAGGGGATCGCTTTCGGCTCTCCGGGGCGTCAGTCCAGAGTTTCAAGCTGGATGCCGACATTTGCATGGACGCAGGGTTGCAAAGCGAGGATTGGGAGTCAAGGGAGTGCATTTCTGGATGCCCGGAATATGTTAGCCCGGATACAGCGAGCAGCACACCGGTTCCGGACCTGCACCGGCGAAAGCAGGGGCGCGGGGAGTTCCAACGACCGGACGCTTGCCAGACGAGCGAAGCAGGATCATCACTGGTGGATGAAACGCTACATCTGCCAGCGCTGCACGAACTGCTGCAGGTGGCCGGGCTTCGTGAAGGTGACGGATTTCGACATCGCCAAGATTGCGGCCTTCCTTGGAGTGGACGAGGCGGCGTTTATTGAAGGCTTCACCCGCCTGCGTCCCTTGCGCGACGGTTTGGCGTTGACCGACCAACCGGACGGGGCCTGCATTTTTCTGGACGGCCACGGTTGCCGGATCCAGCAGGTCAAGCCGGACCAGTGCCGCGGGTTTCCCAACACCTGGAAATTCCCCGGATGGCGTGAGGTTTGCGGAGCGGTCGGGGTGGACGATCCGGGTTCGCGACCCTGATCGCATTTTCCACCGCTTTGCGTGAAATCCTGCTGGATGCCGGCGCGGGAGGCCGGTAATGTTTGCGCCGTGAGCTACCGGGTTTTTGCGCGCAAATATCGTCCCCAGACATTCGATGAGGTTGTCGGCCAGGACCACATCACGCGCACGCTTCAGAACGCGGTCTCGGAAAACCGGCTGGCCCAAGCCTACCTTTTCGTCGGGCCGCGCGGGATCGGCAAGACTTCGACCGCACGCATCCTCGCGAAGGCGCTCAACTGCGTCAACGGACCGACCACCACGCCGTGCGGAGTCTGCGATGCGTGCAAGGAAATCGCCGAAGGGAGGAGTCTGGATGTCATCGAGATTGATGGCGCGAGCAACAACAGCGTCGAGAACATCCGCGACCTCCGCGATAATGCCGCCTACGCCCCCGCAAGCGGACCGTTCAAAATTTACCTGATCGACGAGGTCCACATGCTCAGCAACGCGGCTTTCAACGCGCTGCTCAAAACCCTCGAGGAACCGCCGCCTCATGTGAAATTCATCTTCGCCACGACCGAGGCGCAGAAGCTCCCGGCAACGATTACCAGCCGCTGCCAGAGGTTCGACCTCCGCCGGATCCCGGCCGGGCTCATCGCGAAGCACCTCGCGTTCATCGCCCAAAGCGAGAACATCGTCCTGGAGCCCGAGGCGGCCGAAGCCATCGCGCGCGGTGCCGAAGGGGGGCTGCGCGATGCGGAGAGCATGCTCGACCAGATGGTTGCGTTCTGCGGAGAAAAAATCGCCGCGCAGGATGTCATGGATGTTTTCGGATTCACGTCGAAGGAGACGGTGACCGGGCTGTCGAACTGTCTGTTCGCCCGTGATGCGGGCGGAGCGCTCCGGATTGTCGCGGAGCAATCTGATGCCGGGAAAGATCTCTCCCGACTGACTGCCGAGCTCGTTGCTTATCTGCGTGATCTGCTCGTCTCTGCGGCGATCGGGAATGACTCCGCGGTTCCCCAGGGGAAATTGCTCGATCTCATTGAGCACTTCAGCGAGTCGGAGACCCGGATGAAATGGGTTGCCGACAAAAAGCTCCAGCTTGATGTGGCGGTGATCAAGGCCCTGCACCTCCTCGATGAAACCAGTCTCACGGATGTCATCGAAACCCTGGCCGGGTTGAGCTCCGGGGAAATTCCGCAGAAACCGACCGCGCCTCCCGCTGTCAAGCCCCCTGCCAGGAGGCCAGCTCCCGGGGCGCCCAAGGCTCCGGATCCTGTCGCTGCCATTCCCGACGTTCGCGACCCGGAATCTGCCGGTGTCTCAGCGGCGGCTGTGTGGGAAAATCTCGCGGACACGTTTGCGAAAGATTCCATTATCCGCTTCGGATGGCTTCACGACGGCATCTTTGACCGGATCGAAGGAGGGCGCCTTTTCGTGCGCTTCCCGAGCTCCGCACGGGAGGCCTCCGAAAGCATGTGGATGGAGCAGGGGATCAAAGACCTCCAGTCGCGGCTCTCCCGCGAGCTGGCGCAGCCGGTCCGGCTTGTGCTGGAGTTCGACGAAAGCCTCGAGTCCGCGCCCGCTTTTGACCCCCTTCCCGAGCCGGCTCGCGAGGAGGCGCCCGCCGCCCCCCCGAAATCCGCCGCTCCACCCGCCGACCCGATGGAGGCATTCAAAAATGATCCGCTTATCAAGAAAGCCCTCGAAGTTTTCAAAAGCACCCTTCAAACTGCCCAGACATGAATATTGCCAAAATGCTCAAAGAGGCCCAGCGCATGCAGGAACGCATGGCCGAGGCGCAGTCCGAACTCTCCAACCGCACGATCGAAGCCTCTGCCGGCGGCGGCAAAGTCCATGTCACCGCCACCGGATCGGGGGACATCATTTCGATCAAAATTGACCCGCAGGTTGTGGATCCGCAGGATGTCGAGTTTCTCGAAGACCTTGTGCTGACCGCAATAAAACAGGCGCTTGGAGATGCCAAGGAATTGGCCGGAGCCGAGATGGGCAAACTCACCGGCGGTCTCAAAATCCCGGGGTTCTGATATGTCAGTCTGCTCCGACAAATGGATCCGCCGGATGGCGGTTGAGAAGGGAATGATCGATCCGTTCGTGGACGGCCAGATCAAACAGGACGGGGAGGGGAAACGCGTCGTCAGCTACGGGCTCTCGAGCTACGGATACGACCTCCGGGTCTCCGACGAGTTCAAAGTTTTCACCAACGTCTATAGCGCGATGGTGGACCCGAAGGCGTTCGACGCCCGGTCGTTTGTGGACATCCGGACCGACGTCTGCATTGTTCCCCCGAACTCCTTTGCCCTCGCGCGCAGCGTCGAGTATTTTCGGATTCCCCGCGATGTCCTCACGATCTGCGTGGGAAAATCCACCTACGCGCGCTGCGGGATCATTGTCAATGTCACCCCCTTCGAGCCCGAGTGGGAAGGGCATGTGACGCTGGAGATTTCCAACACGACTCCGCTTCCCGCACGAATCTATGCGAACGAGGGCCTTGCCCAAGTCGTCTTTTTCCATGCGGATGACATCTGTGAGACCAGCTATGCCGACCGTGCCGGAAAATACATGCGCCAGCGCGGCATCACCATCCCCCGCCTGTGAGGAGACTGCCGGCGGGCCTGTCGAGAAGGCCGGGAATCGCGTTGGCGTAGGCGGGGAAATCCGGCTGCCATCCCGTGGCGCGGAGTTTGGCGTTGCCCACCCGTTTGTTTGTCCATGCGCGTTTGCGGCTGAGTGAGGACGGGCCCACGGGAGGAAGGGGTTTCCGCAGGGCCTCGGAAATCCACGAGTACACATCGCGCTGCGTTGCGGGAGTGTTGTCGCAGACGTTGTAAATGCCGGGAGGCACGGCCTGGTCGGCAAGCTTGACGAGTGCGCGGGCGGCATCGTCGCGATGGATTTGATTGATCCAGCGTGAGCCTCCGTTTTCCAGGGTTGCCGACCCATCAAGAAACTTGTGGAGCAGAACCGACCGCCCGGGGCCGTAAAGCCCGGAGAGCCGTGCCACGCTTCCTCCTGCCTGGAGCGCGATCCTTTCCGCCTCCAGAAGAACGCCGCCGGTTGCGCTGCCCGGCCTGGCCGGGGAGTCCTCGTCCACCCACGATCCATCTGTCTGCCCATAAACCGACGTGCTGCCGGTGAAAATCACACGCTTTGGCCGGAAGGCCTCGATCAGGTTTGCAAGCCCGTCGCGATAGATCGCTTGGTAGGCGTCCGCTCCGCCGTGACTCGAACTTGCGCAGTGGATCAATGCCTCCGCCCCGATCCAGTCATCTGAAATCCCGGCAAGAGAGCCCGTGATATCCGTCGCGCGGATCTCGAACGGGTGGGAAGCCAACCGGGCAGCGGATCCCGCCGTGGCACACAAGCAGAGGACTCCCCAGCCGCCGTCGCAAAAAAAAACGGCTGCGGCTTCGCCAAGGAAGCCGCAGCCGGCAATGACCACCCGGGGGTTGTCCAAGATCAGGACACCGGATTGAAATTGAATCGGATTTTCATCTTTGCACGCTTGGCATTGTTTTTTGCTTTGCGGCGTGAGCGTTGGGTCGGCGTTTCGAAGGCGCGCAGGCGGCGCACCTCATCCATAAGCCCCTCGGCATCAAGCTTCGATTTGAGGCGTTTCAACGCACGATCAATCGGTTCACCTTTTCTGACGATAATTTCCGGCATAAATTTCACCTGCTTTCTTAAAAAATAGGAGCGGCACCATACCGACTCCTTCCCGGCGCGTCAACCATGAACTCATGGCGAAAAGCGCATCCCCAAGGGAAAGAGAGGCTTTCTAATCCCGGTGATAGGGCATGCCGGCTTTGATGGTTGCGGAACGATAGAGTTGTTCGAGGGCGACCAGAAGGGCCAGTTCGTGTTGAAGGGTGAGCGAGCCGAGAGCCCAGAGGAGATCCGCCCGGGCCCGAACCACATCGTCCCAGCCGTCGGCGCCACCGACCAGAAGCGCACAGCGGGAGATCGAGCGGTTCTCCCATTTCTGGATTTCCGAGGCAAATTGACGGGTGGAAAATTGGCGTCCGCGCTCGTCCAGAACGACGCGGAAGTGCCCGTCCGACTTGTCCAGCACGCGCCGGAAGACATCCGGACCGGGCTTCAAAAAGACGGTTTCAATTTTTCCGAACCCCTTGAGCCGGAACAGATAGGCTCGGATTCCCTCGCGCGCGTAGTCGAGTGCCGGATCCCCGATGGCGATGATTTTCCAGATCAACGGGGTGGGTGGAAGTCCCCGGCGTGGTAGGAGCTCCGGACGAGCGGGGCGCTGGCCACAAACGTGAATCCCTTGTTTCGTGCGATTTCGCCATAGAGCTGAAATGTCTCGGGCTTGACGAACTCGACGACCGGCAGATGGTTCGGACCCGGGCGGAGGTATTGTCCGAGCGTGAGGACCATCACCCCGGCCTCGCGAAGGTCGTCCATTGCCTCGAAAAGCTCGTTTTCCGTCTCGCCGAGCCCGAGCATGACCCCGCTCTTCGTCACCATGTCCGGCTCCATTTCCTTGACCCTGCGGAGCACGGCGAGCGACAGGCGGTATTTTGCACGGGAGCGCACGAGCGGGGTCAGGCGCTCGACGGTCTCCAGGTTGTGGTTGTAGATGTCCGGGCGGGCATCAAGGACCCGCCGGATCGAGGCGTCCTTCCCATTGAAGTCGGAAACCAGCACCTCGATGACAACTTTCGGGTCCGTGGCGCGGATCGCTTCAATCGTCCTTGCGAAATGTTCGGCTCCGCCATCCGCCACATCATCGCGGGCGACGGCGGTGATCACGACATGTTTGAGCCCGAGCCTCCGGACCCCCTCGGCCACCCGCTGCGGTTCGTCCTCCTCGAGCGGGAGCGGCTTGGCCGTGTCCACCGCGCAAAACCCGCAGGCCCGCGTGCAGCGCTCGCCGGCGATCATGAATGTCGCGGTCCCGCCGCTCCAGCATTCCCAGCGGTTCGGGCATTGCGCGCTCTCGCAGACCGTGTGCAGCCGCAGATCGGACACCAGGTCTTTTGTGGAAAAGAACACCGGGTTGTTCGGCAGGCGGACTTTGATCCAGTCCGGCTTCTTGCCCTGGTGCAGCTCAGGATGGATTTTTCGACTCGGCATCGCCCGAGGAGCATCGCGGCCGGGGGCCGATGTGTCAAATTTTTCGGAACTTTGTGGCGTTGGGCGGGTTTCATTAAGATGCGACTGGATAAAAGGCAGCTTCTTTTCGGGTTTCTTGCGTTGCTGGTTGTGGTGATTGCCGTGCGCCTGTTCTGGCCGGACGGCCTGATCACGCTCGACTTCAAGGACGCGCCGCTTGCGAAGGTGATCGCCTCGATTGAGAGGCAGGGCCGCGTCCGGATCGTGACCAACGTGCCCCCGGAGACTCCTGTCACCATGCAGATGAAGCGGGCGCGCCTGATGGAAGTTCTGGAGACGCTTTCCGTCAGGATCGACAGCGACCTGAGAGCGGTTTACATCGGGGCCTCCGAAAAATCCCGTGCCTCGGCGGCCTTCGAGGATCTCAAATCCGGGAAATCCCCCGAGGCGTTCGATATCGCCTGGTTTCCCTCGATGGGAATGTCCCTGGGAACGGACGTTTCGGATCCCCGGGCGCTGGTCGTCCGGTTCGAGCCCGAGGCACAGAACCCGCTGCAATCCGCACTGCGGCAGATCGCGCAGAAGTCCGGGGTCATGACAGCCGTTCCGCGTGATTGGAATCCCAGTGCCTCCCTCGCAGCGAAGCCGTCCACCGCGTCCGCCGCAGTCCGCCAGCTGGTCAAGTCCTCCGGCGGCTATGTTTCCGAAGGATTTTTGCTGTGGCACCATGAAGGACGATCGGAAATTGGAGGAGGCCGGGGTGGCCGCGGTGACGGCGGACGCGGTGACGGCGGCGGCGATGGTGGCGGTGGAGGCGGGCCGCGCGGCGGACGCGAGGGGATGAACCCCGAGTGGGTTGCCCAGCGGGTGGAGGCCGAAATCGCGCAGTTGCCGCCGGAGGAACAACCGGCAGCCAAGGCGGAATTCGACGCCATGCGCAAGATCTGGGAGGAGGTCCGGGCTCTTCCCGCTGACCAGCGCCGAGCGAAAATGGAGGAAATTTTCAACCGTCCGGAAGTCCAGGATCGGATGACCGCTCGGATGGAGGCGCGTGATGCGCGTCACACGCCGGAGAAGCGCGAGGCGCGGATGAAGCACTACGTCGAACGCAAGCAAGCGATCAAGAACGCCCCTCCGAAACCATGAAAAGGCACGCTGGATTCACGTTGATCGAGCTCCTTGTGGTGATCACCATCATCGGCCTCATGTCGACGATGCTGATCCCGAAGGTCGGGGAATTTCAGGACCGGGCGCAGAGCGTTGTCTGCATGAACAACCTCCGCCAGATCGGAGTCGGCGTGCTTTCCTACGTCGGCGAACACGACAATACGTATCCGGTCATCGAGCCGAATCCCGAATCTCCGGTTTACCCTCCGTTGACTGATGAAGATGGGAAGCAGGTTCAGGTTGATCCCATTTACATCGAACTCGAACCCTATGGGGTCAACCAGCAGGTCCTGAAATGCCCGACGGACATCAAGGGGCTAAATTATTTCGCGAAGCGCACCACAACAATCGACGGAAAACCCTACGGCACCAGCTACCAGTGGCGTGTGCTCGTGGATGAGGAAAACGCGATCGCACCAAAAATGTACGGTGGTCGGCGCGGGTATTCCGTGCGGATCGTCAAGCCGTCGCGGGTGACGCTCTGCACCGACTTTGAGAGGATCCACTCCCACAAGATGAACCGGCTCTACGCCGATGGCCACGTCGTGTGGGTGAAGAATTAGTACAACCGATCAACTTCCCCCGAACACTTCGACCCGGATTTGGGCTTCGGCCTGCCGCCCGTCCTGGTCCATCGCGATGATTTGATGCGGCCCGGCGGAGGGCCTCCAAGACAGGGACTGATCCGCACCGCAGGAGCCGAGGAAACGCGTGCCATCAAACCAAAACACGCGGCGGGTTCCGGGATCGCCGTTGATCCGCAGGGCCAGTTCCCTCCTGGCGGTCTCGTCCGCACGGCGGGTGTAAACGGACCCCGGTCGTGGCGAAATGATTTTCAAGGCTCCGTTTCCGGCGGTGAGATTGGCCTGCCCCGGAAAAAACGGTGGCGGCTTGCGGCGGGGAAGTCCGGCTTTGAAAAAAAGCTTCTCGATGTCCTGCGGCCAAAATTCAAAGACTTCGCGCCGCACCGGGCGGGATCCATCGTCGGCCAGCAGGCGCAGCCCGCTCGCCTGGTCAATGATCACTTCCTGGTGCAGCACGCAGGCGGTGATGGAGGAGACGCCCGGAATGAACCAGCCCTGGATCCGGTGCCGGCAATGCGCCTCGGGCAGCTGGCCGGATTCCGCACAGAGTTCCACCTGACGCAGGTTCGCGCCCGGCGGCGGAAGATGCGGCACCGGCGGAAGCCGCCCGCTGTTTTCCAACGACTCGAGAATCTGGAAAAAAAGGGGCGCTGCGGCCGTGCGGCCCATGAGGGCGGGATTGGCCCGGCCATCGAAGTTGCCGGCCCAGACGGCCAGCACATACGGACCGCAGACGCCCACCGACCAGGCGTCGTGATAACCGTGCGAGGTCCCGGTCTTCCAATAGACCGGAGCGTGGACGGAGTATCCTTCGGGAGGCGGAACGCGGCCCAGCATTTCGAGCGTGAGGAACGCGGATTCGGGAGTGAGCAGGCGCTTGTCCCCCATCTCCCCGTGATTGGCCAGCATGGCATAAAGCCGCACAAGGTCTTCCATGCGCACCTCCGCTCCGCCCAGCGGGAGCGCGAGGCCATACCATGCAGCCGGTCGGGGCAGTGCGACCCGGGCGGATTGCAAAAACCCGTAGAGGCCGGGGGACTGCAGCTTTTGAGTCAGCTCGACGGCGGGGACATTCCGGCTGCGGGCGAGCGCGTCCGAGGCCCGGAGAGGGCCGGCAAACTCCCGGTCGCTGTTCTCGGGATTGTATCCGGAAAAGGCGCGCGGCGCGTCGAGGACGAGCGAGTCGGGGTGAATCAATCCTTCCTGCATGGCGAGGGCATAAACGAACGGCTTCAGCGTTGACCCCGGCGAGCGGCGCGCCCGCGTCCCGTCCACTTGCCCGTGGATCGAGATGTCGTTGAAGTCCGCCGAGCCGATCTGCGCCACGAGTTCCGCTTTTTGCCAGTCGTAAAGCTCGACAACCGCATTGCGCAAATCGAGCCGTCGCTGGGCTTGCAAATACCGCGTGGTCTGTTGCAGAAGCAGTCTCTGCAAATCCCGATCGAGGGTCGTCGTCACGGCCCGCCCGGAGGTTTCTCTCAAAATGCGCCGGGTGGCATGGGGGGCCTCGGGCTGGGGAATCCCGCGCAGGCTCACTCGAAAGCCGGCGGCCTCGTCACCTCCCCGCCGCCACATCGCTGCCTCCAAATCCGGATTTGTGCGGTCCCGCAGCGGGCCCCGCCGCGCGGGGCTTTGCGGGATCACGCTCAGGGCGAGCGATTCATAGCGGGTGAGCACCGACGGGGCCTTGCGAAAAATGGCCAGACTGGCCGCTCCCACCCCTTCCAGGTTGCCGCCATAGGGGGCGAGATTCAGGTAAGCCTCGAGAATGTCATCCTTGGAATAATGCCGCTCAATTTCCAGCGCACAGAAAATCTGGCGCAGCTTCCCCGGGATCGTGCGCGTGTGAAGCCCGAACCGCAACCGGGCGAGCTGCATCGTGATGGTCGAAGCCCCTCCCCGCCTTTGTCCGCCCGCGACACACCCCCAGGCAGAGCGGGCCAGCGAGACCGGATTGATTCCCGGATGTCGCCCGAACCACCGGTCCTCGTAATCCAGTGTGGCCGCGATGAGGTCGGGCGAGATGTCCCGCAGCGGAGTGTAGAGACGGAACTTGTCGTCGGCGCTGAGCGTGACGGCCAGCCGCTGCCCGTGGCGGTCGAAGACCTCGCGCGAAAACGAAACCCCGTCGAGCAGCGGCGGGCGCGGAAGAAGAAGCCAGGCGATCAGCAGCGCCCCTGCAGATGCCGTCAGCCCCAGGCCTCTCGCGCGACGCCACCCAGCCCGCGAAGCGCTGGCGTCAACGGGCGTCCCGCCCGATTCAGGAAACGCCCGCGCAACCATGCTCGCCCAGAACGGTTTTTGCTTTGGCAATTTTTTGAGCATTGCAGGATTTCCCAACTGAGCTTCCGGATGTCTCCATGCCCGGCACTCCTTGCTTGCCGATGAGTTGGGCAATCCTGCGGCTTACGAGCGCCGTCGCCGTGCGACTTTGGCAAGGAAAAGGCCGCCCAGGACAAGCAGGGCGTTCGTCGCAGGCTCGGGAACCATGAAGATCGGGGCTCCCAGCGTGACGACCCAGGTGTCCACAACGGTTCCGTTGTAGAGCTGGGTTTGCATCAGTGGCCCGGTGCCAAAGCGGTCGCTGAAAGGGATGGAGTAAACCTGGTTGCCCGTCGCGTCGAAGATGGCCTCGGAATACTGGCTGTAGAACAGATTGTCTGGCTGCAACGTGGACGGGGAAGGGATGGTGGCCGTGTTCCACCACGCCTCGCTCGGCACATCCTCATACATCTGTCCGTCCCATACGTTGTAGCCTCCGGTGCCCCCGGTGTAGGTGGCGTTGCTGCCGACAAAACCCCCGAGGAGGCCGGTCGTGATCTCCCCGATCGCCAGGCTTTGGGTTGTTCCGTAGGTCGTGCCGGCAACGACAGAATTCAAATACAAGCCGGCAGCAGCCATGTCGGCCGCCAAGTCCCCCCAGACCGAGTTGAATGTCGTCGATCCGTTCCCGGATCCCAGCGGGTCGGCCTGACCATAAATCGTATTGGTAAACGTCGCGTCATTTGTCGAGGCCCCGACGGTCGGAGAGATCGTCATAACCGCTCCGGTATAGGTCGTTCCAGCCGTCGAATTCCCTCCGTAGGGCGTGATGGTTGTCGTGATGTTTCCCGTCAGCGTGATCGTGTGGTCTTCGGAAAACGAAGCTGTGAAATCGAGCGTGTAATTGTAGTTGATATTGCCGGCCGCAGGGTTCTGCTGCGTATTGAACGCGTTGCTGTTCGCGATCTTTGCCGTCTGGTTTCCTGCCGCCAGCGACGTCAGGTAGCTGTCGAATGTGGGGTAGGGATTGGTGCCAACGCCATAAGAGGAAGGCCCGATGTATCGCAGGATCGTGCCGTCGCTGGCCCTTGCGGTGGCCAGAGGGTTGCTGGCCGTCATCGTCGCGAGCGCTCCGGCCAGCGTGGCGGTTCCGGTGGCCGTGCCGCCATAGTATCCCCGTGTCTGAAGCGCGTTTGTCATGTTGGAGCTGTTGTAGCTCGATATCGCGATGGGAGCGGTGAAGTAGTTGATGTTCGTCAGGTTCCCCTGGCCTCCCGTCGCCCCCTGGTTTGCGGTGATTTCAAACGGCTGAAAAATCTGGTTGTAGTTGGCTCCTCCGCTCCCGATATAGCTGGGCACGGCATTTCCTGAAAGGTTGCCATTCATGACGGTGCCGTTGATGGTGGTCGCATAGGAAACGTAAACAACCGGACCGCTCGCATTAATGATATTGAAGCCCCCTGCCCCGATCGTGGTCAGGCTGTATGAGTTGCTCATGATGTCACCCGGAGTCACCGGGGCGACCGATGAGCCCGCCCCATAAGTCGCATTCATCGCCCCGCCTTGAAAGGTGATGAAAACATCGCTGTCTGAAAGCCCTGTGTTGTTGATGAATTTCATGTTCAACTGCGCGGATCCGACCGGTGACATCAGGAAGGAAAGAATGGCCAAAAGAAGCGGGGCTTGGATTTTCATGTAAAAAACATAGCAAGGGAGCCCCTGTCGTCAACGTCCGCTTTTTGTTTGGCCTTTTCCCCTCTCTTTGTCAGCTTCCCGGACAAGCGGGAGCGGCCCTCAGCGGCACAAACGCGTTTTGCCGCACCCCTGGATCCGGCGATTCCTCACACAAGACGCAGAGCACACGGAGAAAAACCGTTTTCGGGATAGAGCGGTTTAAATAATAATGTGGCCACTGATTTGCGAGCGCCGAGGGTTGTAGGGGTGCGGCGGCAGTGAAGCGGCTGTGTGAAAACACACTGCCCGAACTGCTGACGCAGTCCTGCAGCTCTCGCCGCCGCAAAGCAGCGGCTATAGAATTGTTTAAACCGCTCTAAATGTCAGGGCCGTGACATTTATTGTCAAAAGCTGTTTCTGTTTTGAGACGGCTGCCGTCTCTTGGAACTCAGGCGGCCTTGCGGGCGTTCGCCATGTAGTAAAGGATCGGGACGGCCATGCGGCTGATGAGGAGGGAGGCGACTTCGCCGGCCATGAGGGAAATCGCGAGGCCCTGGAAGATCGGGTCGAAGAGGATGACCGCCCCGCCCACGACGACGGCCATGGCGGTCAGGAGCATGGGCCGGAACCGGACGGCGCCGGCATCGATCACGGCCTCGGACAGCGGCATGCCCTCGCGCAGGCGCTGCTCGATAAAATCCACCAGGATGATCGAGTTGCGCACCACGATCCCCGCGCCGGCCATGAACCCGATCATGGACGTGGCGGTGAAGAACGCGCCCATGAGCCCGTGGGCCGGAAGGATTCCGACCAGAGAGAACGGGATGGCCGCCATGACGATGACCGGAGTGAGGAACGAGCGGAACCATCCGACCATCAGCGCGTAGATGAGGACCAGGACGGCGGCGAACGCGAGGCCGAGGTCGCGGAAGACCTCGATCGTGATGTGCCATTCGCCATCCCACTTCATCGACGGCTGCGCGTCGCTGAACGGAAGCACGGCATTGTAGATTTTGAGTTTTGTCCCGTCGCCGCCGAACTCGCTGGTGTCGAGCTTGGCGAGCGCGTTGTTCATGGCCAGGATCGCATAGACCGGGCTCTCGACGGCCCCGGCCACGTCGCCGATGACATAGGTCACAGGCATCAGGTTTTTGTGGTAAATGCTCTTGTCGGTGATCGTGTGATCAATGGCCACCAGTTCGCGGAGCGGGACGAGCGGGGCGGCGGCGTCCGAGGCGCCGGGTTCGGGAAGGGCGTTGGCGTCGCCCGAGCGGACGCGGAGCCCGAGGAGCTCCTCCGGCGTCGTGCGGAGCGAGCGGGGGAGTTCAAGCACGATGTTGACGTCCTCCTTTTCCTTCGGCAGGTGGAGGAGGTCCACCGCCTGGCCGCCGACGGCAAGGTGCAGGGTTTGCGAAATGGTTTCCGCCGTGATCCCGTGGAGCGCCGCCTTTTCCTTGTCGATGACGAACCGCGCCTTCGGCTGGTCGGCCTCGATATACCAGTCGGTGTCCACAACCCCCGGAGTGCTCTTGAAAATCCCGATGACTTTGCGTGCGAGCGCGTGGCGGGCGGCCTCATCCGGCCCGTAGATCTCGGCGACCAGGGTCTGGAGGACGGGCGGCCCCGGCGGCACCTCCGCCACGGCGACCCGCGCGTTGTATCTGTCGGCGATGGCGGTGAGGGCCGGGCGCACGCGCTTCGCGATGTCGTGGCTCTGGGCCTTGCGGGCATGCTTGGGCAGAAGGTTGACCTGGATGTCCGCGACGTTCGCCCCGCCTCGCATGAAGTAATGGCGGACGAGGCCGTTGAAATTGAACGGCGAGGCGGTGCCGGTGTAGATCTGGTAATCGGTGACCTCGGGCTCTTTGCGGACCTCCTTCGCCATCTCCTGCGCGACCGAAGCGGTCCGCTCGAGCGACGAGCCTTCCGGCATGTTGAGGATCACCTGGAACTCGCTCTTGTTGTCGAACGGCAGCATCTTGACCTTCACCCATCCGATGCCGACGGTCGCCAGCGCGAGCAGCAGGAGCCCGCAGATCCCCATGAGGAATTTCGACCGCGCGCCCGCGTTGTGGATCAGCGGCCCCATGATGCGGCGGTAGAATCTCGTGAAAAAATCCTCCTCGTGCTCGAAATGCGAATGCGCCGTCCCGTCCACCTGCGGCGGCGCGTGCGACAGGAGGCGCTTTTCCCCGTTCCTCCACTTGAGCACACGCACGGACGCCCACGGGGTGACCACGAACGCGATGCCCAGCGAGAAGAGCATCGCCGCGCCGGCCCCGATCGGGATCGGGCGCATGTACGGGCCCATCAGGCCGCCGACAAACGCCATCGGCAGCACCGCGAAAATCACCGCGAAGGTCGCGAGGATCGTCGGGTTGCCGACCTCGTTGACCGCCTCCACCGAAATCTCCGACCAGCTTTTTCCGCGGTTGTTGGGCAGGTGGAAATGCCGGACGATGTTCTCGACGACGACGATCGCGTCGTCCACCAGAATCCCGATGCTGAAGATCAGCGCAAACAGGGTGATCCGGTTGAGCGTGAAGCCGAGGAGGTAGAAGACGAGGAGCGTGAGCGCGAGGGTGGACGGGATCGCAATCGCCACGATGACCGACTCGCGCCAGCCGAGAGCAAAAAGGATGAGCAGGGAAACGCTGATCACCGCGATCGCCATGTGGACGAGAAGCTCGTTGGATTTCTCGGCGGCGGTCTCGCCGTAGTTCCGCGTCACGGAAACCTCGACGTCGGAGGGGATGAGCGTCCCCTTGAGTCCATCCACCTTGCGCAGCACGGCGTCGGCCACCGCGATCGCATTCGCGCCCGGGCGCTTCGCCAGGCTGAGCGTGACGGCGGGCTCTTCGGCGTCCGTCCTGCCCGCGCCGTGGAAGACATACTGGTCGGGCTCCTGCGCGCCATCCACGATGTCGGCCACCTCGCGCAGATAGACCGGCTTTCCCGCGCTCACGCCGACGACCACATTGCCGACGTCCCCGGCCGACTCCAGGAATGCGCCGGTCTCAACCGCGATTTCCCTGTCATTGCTGGTGAGTCCGCCCGAGGCGAATTGCCGGTTCGCCTGCTGGAGCATCGGGACGATGCCGGCCGGGCTGAGGTTCCGGGCGGCGAGGCGGGAGGGATCCAGTTGGACCCGGAGCTGCCGCTTCGCGCCTCCGATGAGCCGGGCCTCGGCCACCAGCGGCACCTGCTTCACCGCATCGGACACCTCGGCGGCCAGCCGCCGGAGCGTCATATGGTCGTAGTTCCGGCTGTGCAGGGTCAGCGCCAGGATCGGCACATCGTCAATCGAGCGGGGCTTGATCAGCGGCGTCCCCACCCCGTGCGGAATCCGGTCGAAATTGGAGCGCAGCTTCTCGCTGAGCAGCACAAGGCTCCGGTCGATGTCCGACCCGACAAGAAACCGGACGATCAGCAGGCTTTCGCCGGGGCGCGAGGTCGAATAAATGTATTCCACACCCGGAATCTCCCAGAGGAGCTGCTCCATCGGCCGCGTCGCCCGCTCCTCGATTTCCTTCGCGCTGGCCCCCGGCATCGGGACCATCACGTCAATCATCGGCACTTTGATCTGCGGCTCCTCCTCGCGCGGGAGCATGATCACCGCGAACAGTCCGAGCAGGACGGAGGTGACGACCAGAAGCGGGGTCAGTTTCGAATCAATGAACGCCTTCGCGACCCGCCCGGCCGGCCCGTATTCCTCCGTCATTTGCGGGCCTCCACCCGCTGCCCGTCAACCAGAGCGGCAGGCTTCGTGGTGATCGTCTGTTCGCCGGGCGTCAATCCGGACAAAATCTCGACTTCGTCCCCGATCCGCTTCCCGGTTTTCACCAGGCGCAGCCCGGCCATTCCGTCGCGAAACACAAAGACCGTCTCCATTTGCCCGCGCTGCAGGACGGCGGCGGCCGGGACGCGGATCGAGTCGGCTTTGCCAACGGGAATGGCCGCGCGCCCGAACTGCCCGGCCCGCAGCTCGCTTTCCTGCGGCAGATCGAGCTTGATCAGAAACGTCCGGCTCGCGGCGTCCGCCGCCGGCGAAACTTCCACGACACCGCCCGGCAGAATTTTCTGGATCGCGGGAATCGAAACGGAAATTTTCTGCCCCGCCGAGACCCCCCCGATCAGCGCCTCGGGGACATCCGCCTCGAAGCGCAGCGTCCCGCGGTCCTCGATTTCCAAAAGCGGCTTGCCGGGCGCGGCGAGATCCCCCACGTCGGTCAGCTTTCTCGCAATGACCCCGTCGAACGGCGCGGTCACCCTCGCGTAGCCGAGCATCGTCTGCGCCTCGCGCACCGACGCGTCGGCAATCCGGAACCTGGCCTCCGCGGCATCGTAGTCCTGCCGGCTGGAGACCTGCTTTTTTATCAGCACCTGCGCCCGCTCCAGGTCGCGAGCCGCCTGCTCCCGCTGTGCGCGCGCCTGCTCGAACCGCGCCTGGATCTCCTGCGCGTCGATCTCGGCCAGCAGGTCCCCGGCGTTCACTTTTTGTCCGAGCACCACCGGCATCTTGGAGATCCGCCCGCTGACATTCGCCTCGACCACCGCGCGCGTCTTCGTTCGCACGCTGCCCACCACTTCCTCCACCACCTCGCGCGGGGAGGATTCCACGGTCATCACGTCCACCACGGCCGCAGAACCCGGCGTTCCCTTGCCCGCTCCGCCGGGGTGCGGCTTGCACGAAACCGCGAACCCCGCCGCCAGAAGCACCGCCAGACCCGCCGTCAGTTTTTTCTTCATGCTGTTTGCCCGGGCAGCAAACCCGGAAGGGCACCATAAAGTGCTCCGCCCCACCATGTCGAGGTCAGAGGACACGCGACGGCCAAAATATCCGACCGCAGCGCCGGCGGCGCCACCCGGCACGAAGGCCGCCAAGCGGATCATATTTCCCTTGCCTCCCGCGCCGCCGCGGCATCCAATGAGCGCCCACATGACCAATTGTTCATGCGATTGACATTATGACTATCCACTCATATAGTCAATAAGAGGATCCGGGTTTTTATTATGGCGAACCAATCAAAGCGGTCGGGGATGGGGCCGGAGGCGCTGGAGATGATTGCCGCGCGGTTTCGCGTCCTGAGCGAGGCGAGCCGGCTGAAGCTCATCATTGCGCTGGAGGGCGGGGAAAAGAACGTCACGGCGCTGGTGAAGGGCACGGGGCTGACGCAGGCAAACGTTTCGCGGCAGCTTCAGACGCTGACGGACGCGGGGATTTTGGGGAGGAGGAAAGAGGGGCTGAGCGTGATTTACCACATCGCGGACAAGACGATATTTGCCATGTGCGACCACGTGTGCGGCAGCCTCCAGCGGCGCATCGAGGGGCAGGCCGGGATTTTTGCATCCCGGCGCAAGTCACGGGGGAAGCCTCCGCTGCATTGAGCCCGGATCCGGCGATTCCTCACGCGGAGGGGCGGATCACACGGAGAAAAACCGTTTTCGGGTTCAGACGAGCACGTCGTCGAGGGCGGCGAGCAGCGCGGCGATGGTCTCGTGGGTTTCGTCTCCCATGTTCGAGATGCGGAACGTCTTGCCCTTGATCTTTCCGTAGCCGCCGTCGATGACGAAGCAGTGTTTTTCGCGCAGGCGCTTGATCCACCCGGAGACGTCCACCTCGCGGTTGTTCTTCACGCAGGTGAGCGAGATCGAGCGGCAGCCTTCGGGCGCGAAGAGTTCGAATCCGCGTGCGCTGACCCATTCGTGGACTTGCGCGTTGAGCGCCGCGTGGCGGGCGTAGCGGGCCTGGAGGCCTTCCGTGAAAATGTCGTCCAGCTTCGAGGCCAGGGCGTTGATGAGCGGGATCACGGGCGTGCTGGGCGTCATGTCCTGCTCCTGGTTTTTCGCGAACTCCAGGAAATCGAAATAATATCCGCGGTCGCGGATCGTGGCAGCCCGCTCCATTGCCCGCCCGGAAACCGAGAACAGCGCGAGCCCGGGCGGCATCGCGAGCGCCTTCTGGCTCCCGGTCAGCAGCACGTCAATCCCGAGCTCGTCCATGGGGATCGCCTCGGTGGAAAACGATGAGACGCTGTCGACGATGAACATCACTTCGGGGAAGTCGCGCAGCACGTCCGCGATCGCGCGGAGCGGGTTGCGCACGCCGCAGGAGGTCTCGTTGTGGATGAGCGTGAACGAATCAAACTCCCCGCCCGAGAGTTTCTCGCGGACCATTTCCGGCAGGATCGCCGAGCCCCACGGAACCTGCAGGGCGGCCGCCTGCTTGCCACAGCGCTGGCTGACATCGAACCACTTGTCGGAAAAGGCCCCGCACATCGCGTTCAGAACTTTCTTTGAGGTCAGGTTGCGGATGGCGCCTTCCATCACTCCCCAGGCAGAAGAGGTGGAAAGGAACACCGGGCGCTTCGTGCCAAAGAGCTCCTGGAGCCGCGGCTGGATGCCGCCGTAGAGTTTTTTGAAGTCTCCGCTGCGGTGCCCGATCATCGGCGCGCACATCGCGTGGAAGGTTTTCTTCGAAACTTCGACCGGACCCGGAATAAATAATTTGATGTGGGAAGACATGGTGGAACGGAGAAGTTACGACGGGAACCCGCTCAAGAGCGAAGAAAAAATTCGGCTGGTGAAATCCGTGGTTTGGGGGCTTCCCGGGTCCGCCGGGAGAACTCATTTTCTCTGTTGGATCCGCGTGACCGCCCAGGCCGCGTGTTCGGCGACGACAGGATCGCTGTCGCTGCGGGCTTTCCGGAGTGACGGAAGATCATCTTCGTCTCCAATGTTTCCGAGAGCGGCGCAGACGTTGCGGAGAAACCCCTGCCTCCCTGCACGACGGATCGGCGAGCCTTCAAAAAGGCTCCGGAATCCCTCCGCGTCCAGCTTCAGGTACGCACGCAGCGGCCACCGGGAGGAGCCGCGGGCGGCGAAGCCCGCCTCCCGCGAGGCTTGTGCAAACCGGTTCCACGGGCACACTTCCAGGCAGGTGTCGCATCCGAAAATCCTGTCCCCGAGAAGCGGGCGGACCCACTCCGGCAGCGGGCCTTTGTGTTCGATGGTCCAATAGGAGAGGCATTTCCGGGCATCCAGCTTGTGCGGGGCAACGATGGCGTGTGTCGGGCACGCCTCCAGGCAGCGCGTGCATTTTCCGCACCTGTCGCCGATCGGCGCATCTGCATCAATATCCATGGTTGTGATCACCTCAGCGAGCAGGAACCAAGCTCCAAGCTTCGGGTGAATCGCGAGTGTGCTTTTCCCGTGCCAAGCCATGCCGGCCAGCACGGCAAACTCGCGCTCAAGGAGCGGCCCGGAATCCGCGAAGCACCGCTGTTGCCCGCCCTCTGCGGACAGGGCGCGGTCGAACTCCCGCAGGCGCTTCGGAAGGAAATTGTGGTAGTCGCGACCGCGCGCGTAGCGGGCGATGCGACCTCGGGCCGTTCCGTCCGCCACGGGCTCATCCGGAAGGAAGTAATTCATGGCCAGCACAATCACCGACCGCGCCCCAGGCAGAACGATTGCCGGATTGCCCCGCTTCTCAGGATCCCGCGCCAGCCAGCCCATCGTCGCCTGGGCCCCCTCTGCGAGCCATTCGCGGAAGGCGTCCGCATGCGGCGCGCGGGCGGCGCGGGCAACCCCCACCCCGTCAAACCCCGCCTCGGCGGCAAGTTCCTCCAGCCGTTCTTTCGTCATCCTCAGAAACCTTGCCGCTTTCCAGATAAAATGCACGGATCTTCCGCCGCGCCAGGGCACCGGAACAGGAGGACATTTTGTGTCCTTGGGTGCATGACACAAAATGTCCTGCCTCGGGCTGCTCACGTCGTTTTTTGGAGGTTTCTTTTTCTCGCTCGAAAACCATCCGAAGAGACCCCATCAGAGGAAAGGCGCCGGGAATGCGACCCCCCGACACCAAACCGCTACACTCCGCCGAAATTTTCCCAACCCCACTCAGGGAGAAAAAGTTCCACGTGGAACACAGCGGCCCGCCGGACGCGCGTCGTTCCACGTGGAACAACACTCCGCTCTCGGTCAACCTCAGATCGTCTGAGACAAAAACCCTCCATCCACACGCAGGTCGGTTCCCGTAACAAAGGAACTGGCCTTGGAGCTGGCAAGAAAGACGGCAGCGCCCGCAAGTTCCTCGGCAGACCCGAAGCGGGCCATGGGCGTATGGGAAAGAATCAAGGCCGCGCGCGGGGTATGGGATCCGTCAGGGTTGAAGAGAAGCTTGCGGTTTTGCTCGGCCGGAAAAAATCCGGGGGTGAGGGAGTTGACCCTGACGCCGCTCTTCGCCCACTCGCGGGAGAGGAAGCGGGTGAGGTTCAGGACGGCCGCCTTGGCCGCCGAGTAGGCAACGACGCCGGAGAGGGGGAGGTGCGCGGAGACGCTGGCGATATTGATAATGCTGCCGCGCTTGGCGGCAACCATGGAGGGCCCGAAGACCTGGCAGGGGAGAAGCACTCCGCCTATGAGATTGAGGTCGAAGTTGTCGGACCAGTCGGCAGCGGTGATTTCCTCAAACGGGCGTTCCGGCGTGACGGTGACTTTCGGATTGTTTCCTCCGGCAGCATTGATGAGGACCGTTGGCTGCCCGAAGTGTTCGCGGGTCATTTTCAGAAGGGTGCCGAGACTAACTTTCGAGGAGGCATCCACCTCCCCGAACGTCGCACTCCCCCCGGCCTTGGCAATCGCATCAACCCGCGCTGCCCCGCGCTCGGCATTGCGTCCGGCAACAACCACCCGTGCGCCCGCGCCGGCGAGCGCGTCGGCGAGCGCGCCGCCCAGAATTCCCGTGCCACCAATAACAACTGCAGTTTCTTCAGAGAGATCGAAAAGGTTCATTCAGGGATTATAGAGGTTCACTCGCTGTTGTCCCGCTTTTTTGCGGTCATTGAAAGGTTTCGCATTCTGCCGCCCAAAGAGACTTTCCGAACCGCTTCCGGGCGCGGCAGGTCACGGGGGCCGCATCGCCGCGCAGGACCGCAAAGAGGGTCGACCCCGAGCCGGACATCATCGCCGCCGTGACTTCCGGCTGTGCGATCAGCCAAGACTTGATGTCCGGCAGGAGCAGGAATTTGTGGAAGACCGGGCCTTCCAGGTCGTTGGCGAGCTCGATTTTCCCGAGTTCCTGCGGCCTGGGTGGGACATAAGATGTCCTTTCCTGGTAGGCCCAGGCGGTGGAAACCGGGAAGGGCGGTTTGAGCAGGAGCAGGCGTGTGGGCGGGAGCAGGCCCGCATCGGCCATCACTTCGCCCCGTCCCCGGCACCAGGAGGGGCGGCTGCGGATAAAGAAAGGGGTGTCGGATCCGATGTCTGCCGCGAGGGCTTGAAGCCGCTGTTCCCCCAGTCGCGTTTCCAGCAGGACATCCAGCGCCCTCAGGACGGCGGCGGCGTCGCTGCTGCCGCCGCCAAGGCCCGCGCCATGCGGGATCTTCTTGCGAAGAACGAGATGGGTTCGGAACGCGAGCCCGGTTTGCCGAGCGAAGACCTCGACAGCGCGCCAGGCAAGGTTGGTTTGGTCGGCTGGCACGCCCGGTTCATCGCAGGCGAGTGTGATTCCCGAGCCGACAGAAACTTCAACCTCCACGTCATCTGCCAGCGAGATCGGAACCATGAGGGTCTCGATCTCATGAAATCCATCCTGCCGTTTTCCGAGAACCCGGAGCACAAGATTGACTTTGGCGCGAGCCTGAATTGTCATAAGTGTCCTCATCATCCGCCAATGTCTGTCCCAGCCAAAGAAAAAATTATCGTCGCCGTGGATGCCCCGGATGCCGGGTCCGCTCTCCAGTTGGTCGATCTGCTTGCGGGCGAGGGATGCGTGTTTAAAATCGGCCTCCAGTTGTTCACGGCGGCCGGCCCGTCAATCGTTCAAGAAATCCAGGCAAGAGGGTCGCGGGTTTTTCTCGATTTGAAATTTCACGACATCCCGAACACCGCCAGAGAAGCCGTGCGCTCGGCGGTGGCGCTCGGAGTGGACATGACAACGATTCACCTTGCCGGCGGGCCGGCAATGACAATGGAATCCGTCCAAGCCGCGGAAGGAACCAAGACCCTTGTCCTTGGGGTCACCGTGCTCACGAGCGTGGACAGCGGGGTTTTGTCCCTTGTTGGCGTGCCTCATTCTGCCGCCGAGCAGGTTTTGCTCCTCGCAAAAATGGGGGTTCGCTGTGGTATGCGCGGCGTGGTCGCCAGTCCGCATGAGATTAAGTTGTTGCGGGAAGCCTTTGGGCGGGAGGTTGTTGTTGTTACTCCAGGCGTGCGGCCCGCCGGCAGCGACCCGGGCGATCAACAGCGGGTTATGACACCCGGAGAAGCCGTCCGCTGCGGTGCGGATTTTTTGGTTGTCGGTCGGCCCATTACAGCCGCGCCCTCTCCCCTCGATGCCTTTCGGCGTATTGTGGACGAGGTGGCTTCAGTTGTTCCCAACTAGAATAAGAAAGAACCTTTTTTATAAACCCACTCTTCTTCTTAACGCTGTGAACAACCCCGGAAGCGGGCGCCCATCGTTGCTGTAATGGGCGTTCCACGGCGAAAGAGGGGAGGGAATAAAAAGCTGCTGTTCGCCAACCAACTCCAACAACTCCCCCAAAAAAGAGAGTTCTTGGTTTTTTCGCACAACAACCCACAAGTTATTCACAACAACCACCCAAGTGCGGTTTGACCATCCGCCCGCCCTCCGTTATCAAAAGAGCTATGCCATCCTTCGACATTGTTTCGGAAATTGACAAGCAGGAGATCGACAACGCGGTCAACCAGTCGGTCAAGGAGCTCGCCACGCGGTTTGATTTCAAGGGAAGTTCCGCCACGATCGAATGGGCCGCCAAGGACTCAAAAATTGCATTGAAGGCCGAGGACGGAGCGCGGCTGAAGGCACTCCACGACATGGTCACCGGCAGGCTGGCAAAACGGAACATCGATCTTCGGAATGTTGAGCGCAAGGACCCGGCGATCTCCCCGCTCGGACACGCCACGCAGGATTTCATTATCAAACAGGGACTCGATGGCGACAAAGCCAAAGAGATCGTGAAAGCCATCAAGGCCGCCGGTTTCAAGGCCCAAAGCGCACTCCAGGACCGCCAGATCCGGGTGACCGCGAAAAGCCGCGACGAGCTGCAAAAAGTCATCGGATTCTGCAGGGGCCGCGACTTCGGGGTCGTATTGGGATTTCAAAACTTCCGGGATTGAGCGCGCCCCGGCGGAGCGACCGCTCAGAGGCTTTGGTTCCGCCGGCCGATCTCCCGAACAAACTCTTCCGGTTCGTCGGGCGACACGACAACGGTGCGCCGTTCGTAACGCAAGACCACGGTCCGGCGCAGATCGGTCACATAGGCACGATACGATCTCAGCGTCTTGCTCCAGTAAAATCCGGTGAACGAGAAGAACCCGCCGTTGCCGCATGTCCGGATGCTTTTGCACATCGCCTTGGGCACGAAATCCGCCGATTGCAGCCCTGCCAGCGGCAGGCGCGTGGCCCAGAGCAGCCGGTGCACAAGAATGGCATCGGGCGTGATCGTGAAGCCGCGCACGGTGAACAGCGCGCAACCCAGCATCAATGCGAGCGGCAGCCAGCGAAGCCACATCCCCACTTCGCCACCATGCTTCGGGGCAGGGAGAAACGGGACTCCGAACGTGATCACGAGACACAACAGCGTCGCCAGCGCCGACACGACGATGAGCGATGTGCTCCAAGGGGATTTGTAGGTTTTCATAGGGGTTCCTTTGTCGCGTTGTTTACTTGATGAAACTCCAGCGGCTTCCCGGGCACGACTCTTTCATGGGCGTTGGATGTCGTTCAGAACGTGTGGATGAAGAGGCCCGAGCGGAGCTTGGGCTCGAACCAGGTGCTTTTCGGCGGCATGATTTGGCCGGCGTCCGCGATGTCCATGAGTTGAGCGACGGTCACCGGATACATCGAGAAGGCGACGGCGCCGCGGCCGCTGGCGACGCGTGCCTCGAGTTCCGATGTGCCCCGGATGCCTCCGACAAAATCCACCCGCTTGCTGGTGCGGGGATCGTCGATGCCCAGCACCGGAGCGAGCAGCCGGTCCTGAAGCACGCTGACGTCCAGGCGCGAGACCGGATCGGCCGCGGCATCGGTTTTCCAAGAGAGCCCGATCCAGCGTCCGCCGAAGAACATGCTGACGTTTCCGGGTGCCGTCGGCGACGCGGGCGCGTTTTCGGACACTTCAAACAGTGCGCGGACCTTTGCGAGAAAGTCCTGCGGGGAGAGACCGTTGAGGTCGGCCACGACGCGGTTGTAGGGAAGGATTTGGAGTTGGCTGGCGGGGAACAGGACGCAGAGGAACCAATTGTAGGCCTCCCCGCCGGTGTGGTTCGGGTTCGCCGCCCGGCGCTCGCGCCCGACCCTTGCCGCGCTGGCGCTCCGGTGGTGACCGTCGGCCACATAAGCGAGCGGGATTTTCGAAAAGGCCTCCGTCAGCGGACCGTTCTCCTGCATCCGCCAAAGCGAATGGCGGATGCCATCCGGCGCGACAAAATCCACCAGCGGCGGCCGCGCCGTTTGGCCGGCAACCAAGGCATCAATCTCCGGACGGCCCCGGTAGGTCAGGAACACCGGGCCGGTGTCCGCTCCGAGCGTTCCGATCAGCCGGGTCCGGTCGTCCTCCTTGTCCTTCCGGGTTTTCTCGTGCTTGCGGATGATGTCATTCTCGTAGTCGTCCACATGGCAAACCGCCACGACGCCGGTCTGCACATGGGTGCCCATTTGCTGGCGATACAAATAAATCGTCGGCCCGGGCTCGCGGACGAGCGCGCCCGAGGACACCAGCCCGGAGAGATTGTTTTTCGCCGTTTCATAGACGATGTCGGAATACGGATCAATTTCCGGCGGAAGATCAATTTCCGCGCGGTCCACATGCATGAGGCTGAGCGGATTGTCCGCCGCGAGAGCCGCCGCCTCCTCGCGGTTCACGACATCATAAGGCACACACGCCACTTCGGCGGCCAGTTCGGGTTTCGGGCTCAGCCCCTGGAACGCTTGGACTCTCAACATGGACGGGGTTGTAGCAGCGCGGAGCAAGCCGCGCAAGTCACCCGAGAAAGGGATTCAGAACCTTGACTCCGGCTTTGCGGAAATCCCGTTCGTTGCGGGTTGCGACGGCCAGCCCGTGCTGGAGTGCCGATGCGGCGATGAGGCTGTCTTTGAGGGGCATCGCCACCCCGGCTTTTCTCAGGTTGGCGAGGAGCTGCGCCCAGCGCATCCCGGTTTCGAAGTCCCATGAGAGGCAATGCAACGAGCCGCAAACTTTTTGGAACCATTCCTCCAGCCGCTTCCGACGCGCCCCGGAGGGGAGGCAAAGGATTCCGGTCCGGAGCTCTCCGATGATGATCGGATCAACCGCTTAAAAAAGGACCGCCCGTGGCGCGCCGGATCAAGGGGTGATCGGACCCGGAAGAAGCGGGGGCAGCTCGTGCAGGGTGTTGATCGTGTGGTCGGGAGACGCATCGGCGTACTCCTCCGAGCCGGGGACCTTGAGCCATACGGTGCGCGCGAGACCTGCCGCCTGCGCCCCGGCGATGTCGCGGGCGAGGCTGTTGCCGACCATCGTGGCGGATTCCGGCGTCGCGCCGAGTTCCTTGAGAAGATGGCGAAAAATTTCCGGCTTCGGTTTTCCGATGCCGAGTTCGCCCGAGACCGCGATCGCGTCGAAGAACCGGGCCAGTCCCGAGGCGGCAATTTTTTCCCGCTGGAGATCGGAGTCACCGTTGGTGAGGAGGCCGATTTTGAAGTCCGGCTTGAGCCGGGCGAGGGTTTCCCTGGCACCGGGCATCAGGCGCTGGAGCTTTCGGCGGGCCGCAGCGAAGGCCTCGGCCAGTTCCCCTCCGTCGCCCGGCAGGTCCTGTTCGCGGAGGACGGCGTCGAACAAGGAGCGTCCGAAATCGTGAGACCACGAGCGGAGGGAGGCGAGAGGATCGCCGGGGAAATTTCCCCAGAGGCATTCCTCGGCGGTGATTCCGATCTCGTTGCAGTAGGTTTGGCACGGGTTGTCGCGCCAGAGGGATTGCGAGAGGCTTTTCGCGTCGGACAGAAAGCGCGGGACATTCGCTCCGTGCCGCTTGGCCGCTAGCGCAGCGGTCGCCTCCATTGCGGAAAGGGAGACCGCCTCATCCACAATCAGCGTGTCGTCGAGGTCGAAGAGGAGGGCGTCCATCCCTTGAAATTCCCGGCCTACCTTGCCGGCTCGGGGGATTTTGCCTTCTCCCCGTCGCGATACCAGAGGATCCCGTAGCGGCGGAGGTTGGCGACGAGGGCGCGGAGGTTGGCGGCGGTCTCGCGGTTGGAGATGAGGGCGCCGAGCGCGCCCTGGCCCTGGCGGACTTCGCGGACCAGCCCCCGGATATCGGCGAGAGCGCGCTGGAGTTCCTCCGCCGCCTTCTTGGCGGAGTCCATCGTGCCCTTGCCGCTCTGGATTGCGGTATCGGCCTGCGTGATGACCGCATCCACCTTTGCCGAGGCGGTGGAGAGTGACGTGCTCGTTGTCTGGAGGTTTTTCAAGGTTTCCTTGAGCGAGACGATGCCCTTGTCATTAAGGATCCCGGTGTCGAGCTTTTTGACGACCGAGTTGATGTTGCCGACCGTGGTGCGGAGTTCCGCGACCAGGGCGCCGGCATCCTCGGTCATGCCGGCGAGCCCGCCCCCGTCGTTGCTTCCTTTGATCGTGGTGCCCGGGGCGATCGGCGCGGACCCCTTGGCTCCCGGCTTGAGGTCGATCTGCACAAACTTGTCGCCGAGGAGACCCGAACTGCCGACCGTGAACTGGCTGGCGCTCGGGATTTTCACATTTTCGAAAACCCGGAGATCCACATAAACGCCATTCATGTCCGGGAGGATGATCGGGTCGTTGACGACGCGGCCGATCCTCGCGCCGGCAAGGGTCACATGGGCATCCCGCATGAGGCCGCTGGCATTCGCAAACTCGACGCGGAGGGTGTAGTATTTCCTCACGCCCTCGCCGAGGCGCCCGAAATAGACGACCAGCGTTGCGATGGTCGTCAGACCGATCAGGAGGAAGATTCCGACTTTGATCTGCGTGGAGCGTTCTTCTTTGGTCATGTTCTCACTTTTCAATAAACGGTTTCGCCCGAGCGTCCATCCACAAAATCCCGGACGACCGGGTCGCGGGACTCGCTCAACTCCCGGGGGGTGCCGAGGAAATGGATGCGGCCTTCATGGAGGAGGGCGACGCGGTCGGCGATATGGTTGCAGCTGATCAAGTCGTGCGTGACAACGAGCGACGTGGCGTGGAGCTCCTTCTGGAGGCGGCGGATCAAGCGGTTGATGCTGTCGGAAATGATCGGGTCAAGCCCGGAGGTCGGCTCGTCGTAGAGGATGACGTCCGGCGGCGAGATAATCGCCCGCGCAAGGGCGACGCGCTTGCGCATGCCGCCGCTCAGGTTCACCGGCATCTTGTGATCGTGACCTGTCATGTTCACCATCGCCAGCGAGCGGGCGACCTTGTCCCGGACGACCTCCGGGTCGCGCTCGCCGCGCTCACGGAGCGGGAAGGCGACGTTGTCGAAGACATTCAGCGAGTCAAAAAGCGCGCCGTCCTGGAAGAGCATGCCGATTTTCTTTCGCACCGGTTCGAGCTCCCGCTCCTTCAGATGGGTGATCTCCTGGCCCTCAAAAACGATGCTGCCGGACACCGGCCGCATGAGCCCGATCAGGTGGCGGAGAAAAACGCTTTTCCCCCCCCCGCTCTTGCCCAGAAGGACGAGCGTCTCGCCCTGAAACAAGTCGAGAGTCATCCCGCGGAGGATTTCCTGTCCGCCGAGGCGCTGGACGAGGTCGCGGACCTCGATGAGGGGCTCGTTCACCATTGGCCGGCGGGGTAGATAATGTTGAGGGCCATCGTGAGGAAAAAATTTGCGATGAGGATCGCGAGCGAGCAGGAGACGACGGTGGCGGTCGTCGCACGGCCGACCCCGACCGCGCCATCCTTTGCGCGCAGACCTTCGCGGCAACTGATAAAAACGATCAGTCCGCCGAAGACGAGCCCTTTGATGAGGGACATCATGATATCGCTGCCATCGGCAAATTTCTGGATGTTGGCCATGAAATAGACCCCGGGGATATTCAGCACCACAACGCCGACGTAGTAGCTGCCCAGCACCCCGAGCCCGACGCACTCGACGACCAGCAGCGGCATCGAAACCAGCATCGCCAGGGTCCGCGGGACGACGAGGTAATCCACGGGATTGACCGCCAGGGCGCGCAGGGCGTCGATCTGCTGGGTGACCTTCATCGTGCCGATTTCCGCGCTCATCGCCGCGCCGACCCGGGCTGCGACCATCAGACCGGTTAGAACGGGACCGAGCTCGCGGAACAGGGAAAGGGCGACAACCGAACCGACGGCGGTTTCCATGTTCAGGCTGGAGAACTGGAAATACGCCTGGGCCGTGAAAACCGCCCCCGTGAACGCCCCGGTGACCACCACCACGAGTTGCGATCCGAAGCCGATCTCGGCGATCTGGCGCAGGGTGAGCCCGATACGGACCCTGCCGTGCGCGATCGAGGAAAAGGTCTCGCCGACAAGCAGTGCCAGCTCGCCGAGAGACGAGAGGTTCGATGCGAACAGGCCGCGAACAATGGACAGGATCTGCATGGGGACGGCGGCCGCAGCGGTGGGTGACGGGGCCGACCTCTAAGCGATCCGGTCGGTTTTCTTTTTGGGGCTGACCTCCGGCGGAAGCTGGCCCACAAATTTTGCCGACAGGCCCAGCTTGCGGAAAATGGATTCGATGTCGTGCTGGGACGGACCCGCCCCGCTGAATTCCATGTAGATGATATCGTGGTTGGTATCCACCTTGTAGCGCAACCCGGTCAGAACATCGAGTTCCAGGGCCAGTCCCATCATCTTGTCCGGTTGCCGCACCCCGGCTGCATAGACTTCCAGTTCGATCATGGGTGGCAGTTTCCCTCTCCGCCGGATCAAATCAAGACCCAAATTTCAGGCGGGGCCGGCGGTGACCGGCGGACGGCAGGTGAAATCCCTGCACTCGTAGAGCGCGGCCTTCCCCGCGACCTTCGTCATTTCCCGCACAGCGGGCGAGTGCTTTGCGAAAAATTCCACGGCCTGCGGCGAGTCGAGGAGGATCTTTGCTGCGCGGGGACGGAAGGCAAAGCCGTCGATCAGCGGGCGGGATTCCTCGAGCGCGCCGGCGATGACGAGTTGTTCGGGCGGAGAGAGCGCGAGGTCGAGCGCGACCATCATCTGGGGGACGGCGTGGAGTTCGATTGGCCCGGCGTGGGCGGCAAGGATTTGGCGCGCCCGGCCCTCCGCCTCCTCGTCGTGGAGCATCCGTCCCATGCGCAGAAGGTTGAGGGCGCTGACGGAATTGGCCGCCGGCTCCGCTCCGTCGCAGGTCTCTTTCATGCGCACCGGCACGAGAGGGTCGCCGGCGCGGCTGCTGAAGTAGCTGGTTCTGTCCCAGAAAAGTTCGTCCTGGCGTTTTTGAAGTGAGGCGGCCAGCTCCATCCAGCGCAGTTCGAATCCCGACTCGTAGAGATCGAGAAGGCCCTGGATGAAGAACGCGTAGTCTTCCGTGAATCCCGGGATTTCCGATGCCGAGCCCCGCCAGGAGCGGAGAAGATCGCCGTTGCGGAGGAGGTGCGCGCACACAAACTCCGCCGCCCGCGTGGCCGCCGCGAGGTGCGCCGGCTCGCGGAACGCCTGCCCCGCCGCTCCAGAAGGATCCTCCGGCTCTCCGCAAGCGAGGCGGAATCGTCCGCGCCGATCTCGTGCAGAATGTTTTTTCCGGCGAACTCGCCGTGCGGGCCGCTGTCCGCGTTCCCTTTGGCGCGGACGTCGTAGTGCGCGCAGAATTCCTCCGCCGCGTCCGGCCCGAGCGCCTCATCGATCTCGTTCTTCGTCCAGACATAAAACGCGCCTTCCCCGTGGTCGGCGCCGCCGGGATCCAGCAGGCTGTCCGCGTCCTCGGCGGAGTAGAACCCGCCGTCCGGATGCGTCATGTCGCGCAACACGTAATCGAGCGTGCTGCGGGCGGTCGTCTCAAAAAAAGGATCCTGGGAAATCTGCCAGGCCTCGACGAGCGAGGCCGCGATCTGCGCCTGGTCGCAGAGCATCTTTTCAAAATGCGGGACATGCCATGAGGCATCGACCGAATACCGGTGAAACCCGCCGCCGAGGTGGTCGCGCATCCCGCCGTGGGACATCGCGCGCAGCGTCTCCATCGCCATGCGCCGGGAATTTTCGTCGCCGCGGAGCAGGAAATTCAGGATCGCCGGACTCGGAAATTTCGGCGCGCCCCCGAATCCGCCGTAGCGGGAGTCGTACGCCCGCGCGAAGGCCTTGTGTCCGGCCGCGAGCCATCCGGACTGGAGCGGGCCCGCGTCCGCCAGCGCGTCCGCCAGCGCGTCCCCGCGCAACCCGGCGACGAGGCGCGCGGCTTCGCTTTCAATTTTTTCGCGTCCGCTCCTCCAGAGGGCTTCGATTTGCGAAAGGATTCCCGGGAACCCCGTCCTCCCGTCCCGGTCCTCGGGCGGGAAATACGTGCCTCCGAAGAACGGGCGCCCCTCGGGCGTGAGCCAGACGCTCATCGGCCATCCGCCTCCGCCGGCCGTCGCCTGAACGAACGCCATATACACGCGGTCCACATCCGGGCGCTCCTCGCGGTCGACCTTGATGTTGACAAACCCCCGGTTCATGAGCGCGGCGATCGCGGGATTTTCAAACGACTCGCGGGCCATCACATGGCACCAGTGGCAGGTCGAATAGCCGATCGAGAGGAAGACCGGCTTGTTCTCCCGGCGCGCTTTTTCAAACGCCGCCTCCCCCCAGGGATGCCACTCCACCGGGTTCGCCTTATGCTGGAGAAGATAAGGCGAGTTTTCGGCCGCCAGCGCATTCTCGGAAACCATACGCTTCCATACGTCCGGCCACGGCGGACTTCAACCCGGAAGAAATCCGCGGCGAGCGCAGCCCGTTCCGCACGGGCTCTCTGCTAGCCCGGAAAAATCACCGGGGGGGAGTGACAGGAGCGGGAATGCCGTGTAAGCAAATTGCGTGCAACAAAATACAACACGAGCTATTCCCGCGTCCCATCAAACAGAGTGTCTCACGACTCCG
>Ga0247841_10000923_pt1 | contig 71885 bp, 75 predicted proteins | sample LaCruzMarch2015__2_FD_192410 | JGI IMG/M metagenome (GOLD analysis project Ga0247841, IMG submission 192410) | Freshwater microbial communities from meromictic Lake La Cruz, Castile-La Mancha, Spain - LaCruzMarch2015_18m | ecosystem: Environmental > Aquatic > Freshwater > Lake | place: Spain... | reverse complement strand
CGCTTCGAGTACTCCGATGGCGCCGGGGTGCATGGGTTTGGTGTTGTCGTGAACCGCCTTCAACGGAATGATGTCGACCATGAGTCTGGGCGACGGCTTGTCGAACCCTTCGGGCGCGCCGGTCTGGCTCACCGAATTGAAGAGACCGCAGAGTTGGACAGCATCAGGACCGCCCTTCAAGAAAGTCATGCGCTGGCCAATCAGCTTGCCGATCAGGGCGATGCAGTCCGCGTCACGCTTCCTGAGTTCGGTCACCCGGTTCTTCAGCATCGCGGCGAGACGCCCTGCCTCCTTGGCCACACTGCGCGCGTCGGCCAATTTGATATGCAGTTCGGTAATCATCTCAGCCTGCCGGGTGTTTTCCTTGGTGTACTCCGCCAGTTGTTCCTCGACCTTCTTCAGACGGCCGAGCTTCTCACCCAGGACTGCCGCAACCTCGTGCGAGCTCGTCGTGGAGACTCCGTGCGAAGCCAGGACAACCTGGACATTCTTCGCGAGCCTCGCGGAAGGTTTCCGCCCGGCCGGTTTCGTACCCGTTGTTCCGCTCTTCTTACGTGTTGTCATTTGGTTCTCCTTTCTGTTTGAACCTAGCCTTATATTACATTTTTATTTTACAATGTCAAGCGCTAAGCTCGTGCGCCTCTAAAACTGTGTAAACCGGGCCGTCGCGTTTTAATTCTGATTCCATAACTTCAATGGATTCTACTGTGAACATCAAGTCGGGTGTTTCATGTATTTCCGGCCTTTCCTCAGGCTCAATAGCCCTCCATTCCCACGAGCTTATTCGAGCTAAAGTAATGTGCGGGGCAAATATCCTGTTCTCCGGCACAAAGCGGATTTTTTCTGTTAAAGATTCTTCTAAGTCTTCCCTAATCGCAGACAATTCTTCGGACTTATCCCCTTCTGCCCAGACAAATTTGGGAACGCTAAGCGTTCCTTTAACCCCGCTTAGCGGGGTGGCGCCCTTGTGTGGACCATAACATATACTTCTCAAATTTAAAGAAAAACTATTATGCCTTTCGGCAACTCCTTTTACAGCCAAACAAACCTCCCCAATTTCCTCGTCGGTTAGGGCGCCCAAAAATTCCAGGGTAATATGCAAATTATCTTTTTCTGTCCATTTTGCCGGCAAATCAAGCCATTTCTCCGAATACGAAAACAGCTCTTTTTTTATATCGCCGGGCAAATTAATTGCCACAAAAACTCTATGACGTTTTTCCATATATTTTTATTATATGATAGCAAAAAAATGAGTTTTCCACAACTGCCGGCTGTTGACATTGGTGCTTGAACAGTATAGTATAAATATTATCAAGCCTGAGCTGTTTCAGGCACTGTGCTTGAAACAGCTCTTTGAAACTAAACGTACGCAGTCTGGGAAGAAAGGAGGGCCGTGACACTCATTTGTCCAATCGATTCCAAACACAAAATTCATGGAAGGTCACAATATGCGTAAGAAACCGCACGATGCCTATCCGAAAGTGGACAAGGTCCCCATACCAAACAGTGTCAGGGTTGGAGATGAGGGGTGCTTTACCCCACCCGCGGGAGACACATGGGAATCGAGGTCCAGATTCACCAAGACCGACAACTCGATCAAGGTCCAGGTGATCGGAGCGCATCCGGGCTTCACGGAAACCATCGTTGATGGTCCGAAAGCGGAACCGAAGATGTTGAGAACGGTTCCGGCAACCATCACAATCCAAGAACGTGGCAACGGCAGCCGCACAAAGACGGTTCACGAGGTCGGCGCCGGGTTCACTCCTAACAAGAAGCCTATTCAGAGTGCCAGGCCTACCGAGCAACTGTCGGAAACCACCAACCCAGTCCCCGACTTCGCTTGTGCGCCTGCGTAGCCAACGCGGCACAAGCCGCACAACAGTCCATGTCCTGAAGCGTGCCATCGCGATCACACTTCGGGACCTTTTTTTTACATTGAGATGTGATAGAATGAGCTAAATGAATAAGGAAATTGCTAAAATTTTTAGAGAGATGGCAGAGTTGCTGAATATCCGGGGCGACAGCAATTTTCATATAAACGCATATCTTCGGTCTGCTGAATACTTAGAGCGTTTGCAAGTTGATGTCGAGATTACTTACAAAGAAAAAGGACTGAAGGGCTTATTGGTACCAAGAATTATTGGAGAAAAAAACGCAAAGAAGATTGAAGAGTATATAAAAAGAGGCAAAATCAAGGAATTTGAAAAACTTAAGGAAGAAACCGCAATTCAGCAAATCATCACCCACTACTTCCAATCAAAGGGTTTAAGCTTGCAAGAATTGAAGGAAAATGCTAAAAAGAAAAAGATAATATATTCTAGATTTACAAAACCGGCAAAACAACTGCTGGAATTAGCTGGTTCCATTGATAAGGCAAAAGAGGCCATTATCACTGTAGCCAACTGGGCCAGCACCAGAAAATTAGATTATGCTATTGAAACAGTTTTTAAGAAATGGCTGGAATTAGACCGATTAAAGCCGAAAGAAATAGTTAAAAAACCATTTTACAGGGGTGACCCGATGATTTGGGTGGAAACTAAAAAGAAATGGTTTGTTATAAGGGACGGCGAGTGGCTGGAATTTGCCGACAAACAATCCACCATAGAATGGCGAGTAATTCCGTAATTTAAAATTTTAAATTAAAAATTAAAAAATTATAACATGCTAGCACACACAGATTTAAAACCTGGAGTACAATTTATTTTCGAGGGCCAGCCCTGGGAAGTTTTAGATGCAAATGCCATGAAAATGGCGCAAAGGCGCCCTGTTATTCGAACCAAAATAAGAAATTTGGTTGATGGCCGAGTCCAGGAACAAAGCTTCCAGCAAGGAGATATGTTTGACGAGGCAGATTTGGAAAAAAGAGAAATTAAATTTTTATACCAAACAAAAGGCCAATACTTTTTTTGCGAGCCAAATAATCCTTCAAACAGATTTTCTTTTACCGAGGCTCAAATTGGCGTTCAGGCAAAATATTTAAGGCCGAACGAAGTTGTTACCGGAATTGTTTTTGAGGAAAAAATTATTACTTTCAAACTGCCCATTAAGGTGCAGCTCAAAGTAAAAGAATCGGCCGCCGGTGTTAAAGGCGACCGCGCTCAAGCCGGAACTAAAGAAGCAACGCTTGAATCTGGAGCAATTATTCAGGTTCCATTGTTTATTGAGGAAGGAGACGTAATTGAAGTTAACACCGAAACCGGCGAATACGTCAAACGAGTATAAAATTGTAAAAAAAGAAGCCTCTTAACTTCCCATGAGGGTTGCCGAGAGGCTTTTTGCTTGGTCTGCCGAAAAGTTCACGGCGCAGTGCCACTGACCTTTGTGGCGAAGAAAAAGTACTGGATTTCTGGATCATCCGGATTCACTTCCATCGAAATTGTACGGAGGCGAACCCGATCACCAACCGCAATCCTCTCGTTGCAGACGGCCGCGCGGACCACCGCAACTGCTCTCTCCCCGATACCTTGGCCAACCTTGATTTCCCACAGCCCTGGGACAAGCTCATTCTCTACCTTCAGCACCCTGAAGAGTTTGTTTGCCGGCAGTGAGACATACGTGTTCGAACACTCAATGAAGTCTTGATCTCCTTGGGTGAGCGTCCCGTCACTTGGTCTGGTGAAAGCCCAGTTCAGAAAGAGAAAGAGCGAGATAGCCACTGTTGCGATCGCGATCAAACCCTTCCACGATTTTCTCATTGCTTCGTTCACGATTTTTTCCTCCTTTGTAATGGTCTCTTCTGCCTTACTTTGTGTTCAGCATAACGAATGACCACTTGTGCTATTATAATAATATAACTATAAAATAACATTGTCAACAAATTGGTAACAAAAAAGCACTCATTTACCTATGGGTCTAAGTGCCTTTTTGATTGCTATTTTTTGGGTGGGATAATCGGCGGGACTGATGGCGGTGGAGGCGGGACAGGGGTACCCCTTGGGTCCGGAGGTTCGGCAAAGGAACGCTGGGCAATTTCTTGTTCAACTATGTCCTTCGCGCGTGAGTATTTTAGCTTTGATATTTTTTTGATTGCGTCAATAATTTCTGGCCTGCCTTTGTCGTGAGGCAAGGTATTCATTTTGAACGGAGTTGAAATCTTGCCATTTATCAGCATTTTAACAATCATTGTACGGTTGTCCAAATTTACCAGGTCAAACCTTGAAAATCCCGGCTCAAATTGCTTTTCCAGTTTTTCTGCATCCTCGGCTCCAATTCTGAAAGACCCCATCATTCCAACGTTTCCCAAAACCGCTTCACGAATTTGATCGGTCAGCTGAGGCATATACTGGTGCGCCATTGTTAAATTCAATTTATATTTTCTGGCTTCAGATAAAATTGTGGCAATGGAATCGGTTGTAAAGTTTTGGAACTCGTCAATATACAAATAAAAATCCTTCCTGTCTGCCTCGGCAATTTTTGCCCTTCGCATGGCCGCCATTTGCATTTTTGAAACCAAAATCAAACCAAGCAAAGAGCTGTTGACTTCGCCGGTCAAGCCTTTTGACAAATTTGCCAGAAATATTTTTTTACCGTCCATTATTTCTGCCAAATCAAAACCAGAATGCGACTGCCCTATTATATTTCTCATCATTTCGTTTTCAATAAACCTGCCAAGTTTTGAAACAACGTATCCCAACATGTCAGACCTTGTCGATCCTGTTGTCTGCGCCCATTCTTTTGTCCAGAAAGACCTTACAATGGGGTCGGAAACCTTTGCCATTCTTTGCTGTAAAAATGCCGGGTCGGTAAACATTTTTGGAATTTCAACCAATGTCCCGGGATTATCTTTGTCAGCCATTAGGGCCAACATGGCATTTCTCATATAGTGCTCAAACATTGGGCCGATAATTTCGGGCGGAAAAAGCTTCATAAAAATGGCGATCATTTCCTGGACTGCAAAATCTTTCTGCTCTGGAGAATCATACTCCAACATATTCAAACCGCACGGCCGATCAATGTCAAAAGGCTCGAACATAACCACGTCGTCAATTCTTTCTTTGGGAATTGCCGCCAGAACACCATCCACAAGTTCTCCGTGCGGATCAATAACAGCAACTCCTTCGCCATTTAAGATATCCTGCATAATTAAGCCCTGCATAAAATATGATTTTCCAGTTCCTGTTTGTCCAATATAATAAAAATGTCGTCTTCTGTCCTCTCTTGAAGCAAAATAAATTTTCTTTTTTTCGTTCCTGTAATCAACTTCCCCAATCAAAAGTTCCCCTTTTTCTGGAAGGTCGGACGGCGGGGCGGCTGTTATCGATTTTGCCGCCTTAATATATGGCGTTTCAATATACTGCGTAGGAAAATGGTAAATACTGGCCAATTCTTCAAGATTCAAAATATTTGCTTGCTTTTTGTCAAAATTTCTAAAACTAAAATCATAAACTAATTTACGCAATTCTCTTTTGTGCACTTCTTTGGGCTCTAAGCTGTTTATTGCAGACAAGGAAAACTGATTGAAGGCCGAGGTTAAGTGGCTCAAAATTTCTTCTGCTCTTGTGTCTGATTGTGCAGATGCGACAATTCTAATGTTAGCTTCAAAGGGCTGCTTTTGAATTTTGCTTTGGATTGCGTCGTATCCCGTTTGGTCAAATGTCTGCTCTCTCTCTTTTAAACCCATCTCTTCCTCCTGCTTGTTTTTTGTTTTTCCAGAAATAATTCTGGACATGTCGTCCAGCTCCTCCAATATGGCTCCCTGCGACGCCTGAATGACAGCCTCTCTTACGGATTTTCCTTCTCTTATTTTTTTCAGAGCTTTTTCACCGCGCTTTCGCAGGTTCAATTTTGACAGCGGTCGTATAAGCACCTGAACCGCCCCGCCTTCATCTGGAGAAATTTTGCTTAAATTATTAGTCACCGACGACAAAGGATCGGTTTCTAGCGACTGGTATGTGCTTATAGGAAAAAGCGAGCTTTCTGAAAGTTTTAAATACGCCCCGGCCGTTGCGCCTTGCGGTTCAAAAATTGTGTAATCCTGCGGAACCTTGTCCACAATGGCGTTTGGATAAACGCCTTGCACATATTTTTCAAAAACCGATTCTAAATATTTGGGAACTGCCACATAAAAAGAAATATCAGAACTTCCAATTTGCGAGGCAATTTCAAAAGCACAGCAAGGAGGCGTTTGAAACATTCTCGGCTTTTTTAGATACAAAAAATTGGCAAAAACCTGTTCCATCTGGCCAATCATCATTTTTTCTTCTTTCTGCGTCTCGCCCTCTTTCTTTGGAGTGTGCTTGGGCATCATAACCAAAAACAAAACCATTTCTAGTCCGCCAAAGACAGAATTCTTTTCATTTGTTTCGGCGTTTAAAACCATTATAAAAGCCAAAACAATAAGCAAAAAAACTAAAACTAATCCTGGTATGATAATCGCCATTTATTTTTTAAAATCTTTGTAATAGCCTTCCTGTGCCAAAGCGTCATGCAATGTGTCTAGAATAAAAGGGTCGTTCATTGACTTTGCAACTTTTATGGCAAAAGCCACGCCTTTTTCCCTAGCAACCTCCAAAAGATTTTTTAATTTATCGTCGTCGGCAAGAAATTGGATTTTATTTGCTTTTTGCTCTGCCAGCTTCTTCAAATTATCATCAACATCCATCAGTTCAATTTCCCTTTTTAGCTCCTCGGAAATAACTTTTTCATCTTGTGCTGTTTCCCTGGCCTCGCGGACTTTTTCCGTTTCGGGAATGGAAGAAACCTCCTGTTCAACAGAAGAAGGTTTTTCAGGAATCGGCGCGCCCTTTAGATCACTTTCTTGTTTGCCTTTATTGTCTGCCATATTATTTAACTATCAGGTCTAATAAAAATGAGGCAATTTTGCCGGAAGAAAGATTACTAGCAGTGTTGTCGATGCCGGTTTCAACCCTTATTTTCAATCCCGTGGATTCTTTAGAAACCTCATATATTTTTGTGCATGGGGTCGGGTCGAACGCCGGTTTTAGCAATGTTCCGCAAAAATCGGGGTTAGAAAGCCAAGGAGTAATAGTGTAGCTGTCTACCGGAATAAACTCTCGGCCTTTGGAGTCAACTATATTATCAATTGTCCACGATCCCTGCTCGGTGTTAAGAGTGCCGACATTTTGCGCTCCCACCGTAACCTTTATAAATTTTGCACCGGTGTTGGACACAAATAAATCTTTTTGCTGATAAGAAGCGGATTGGGTGTTTGTAATTTCCGCCACCCTTAATGCATTGCCTTTATCAAGCGCGGATTCAAAAACGAACCTGATATTTCCCAGGGTTTGTTCATAAATCGGCTGAACAACCGTCGATGTATCCGGCGTAGGGACTTTCGGCGGTTTTTCCGCCATTCGCATTACTAAATAAGTTATTATTGCTGCAACCAAAACTATGACTGCCAAAACTAAAAGCAGTCTTGACACTTGTCCTGCTTGAGAAAGCAGGCCTGTGGATTTTTTAGATTTCATATTTTATTAAATTATTTAGCTATTATTCTAATATTACCATAAACTATTCATACCTTAAAGCATCAACTGGTTTTAGCTTGGATGCCGACCTGGCCGGGAAATATCCTGAAACGCATCCAATAACAAAGGAAAAGGTAATGCTGAACAAAATCAGCGCCGGACCGACATCGGCCTTGAGATAAAATAACGGATGTATCTGAAAATATATTTCAATTGTTTTAGCAAAAATTAATCCCATTAATGTTCCTCCAATTCCGCCCAACATTCCAAAAATTCCCGACTCGATTAAAAATACTGTAACAATTGTCCTGTTTTTAGCTCCAATGGCTTTCATAATTCCAATTTCTTTTGTTCTTTCTGACACAGAAGTGTACATGGTATTCATAATGCCAATACCTCCGACAATTATTGCAATTGAAGCAAAGCCAATTATAACCGCCTGTATCAAGCCTATTACATTTCCAACAATGCTGGTGATTTTATCAGAAGTCAGAACGCTGTACGAAGAATCGCTTTCTTTCTGACCTATTTGGCGCTTTCGATTTTCATTAAGATTGCTCTTTATCTTGTCGGCAACTTCGTTTGCCGAAGCTCCGGCAATAATTTTTGCCATAACCTGTTTAGCTCCCGTACGCTCGCCCGTGATTGATTTAAAAATGCTCAAATCAACTCCAACCATTGAGTCGTCCTGTTTTGAACCCACAGAATTTAGAATCCCGACAACCATAAATTTCCTGCCTTTTATAACGGCCTCTGTTCCAACCTTCATCCCCGGAAAAGTTTCTGCGGCCACAATAGAACCAACGATGATTTCGTTCTTTTGGGGCGCAGGCCATCTTCCCTGGTTCAAAGACCAGCCAACGTCGTTCTTGAGGATATCAAGGCCATTTCTTAAATCTGCTCCATAGAATAAAACCGGCTTTTTCTGGTTATTATATCTCGCAACAACAGAAGTATAATCAATCGCTACGGTTTTAGCCACTCCAGCAGTTTGCTGAATTATTTTTATGTCCTCATCAGAAAGTTTATTTCCGGCAATAAGAGAACTTATATCGGCTAAATCTCCCGGCATGATTATAATCAGGTCCTTACCGACCATGCTTAATTGCTGTAAAACCGCATTTTTTAATCCTTGAGATATAGAAAGCAAGGAAACAATTAAAAACACTCCGATAACAATGCCGATTGTCGTAAGCCAAGACCGTACGCGGCGCGTGGAAATTGTCTTAAAAGCAATTTTAAAATATTCCTTTAGGTTGTTTATATCAATTTTGAACATTTTTTTTGACGCCATCTTCAGACCAAAGAATCGAGGTATCCTGAAAATGATTTGCTACTATTTGACCGTCTTGAATGTGAATTATATTCTGGCTGAAATGAGCTATGGTTGGATCGTGTGTTACCACCACAATTGTTTTTTTCTGGTCTTCATGCAATTTTTTTAAAATTTCCATAACGGTTTTACCGGTTGTGGAGTCTAGGTTTCCGGTTGGTTCGTCGGCAATCAGAATTTCCGGGTCGTTAACCAAGGATCTGGCAATGGCAATTCTCTGCTGTTCACCGCCAGACATTTCTGATGGCCTATGATTTAATCTTTGCCCCAGGTTTACCGACTCTAAAAGCTTTTTTGCCTTTTCTTTCCTCTTTGATTCGGAAATTCCCTGAAAAATCATCGGAAGCATTACATTTTCCAGGGCGGTTAAATTTTGCAGCAAATTAAACTGCTGGAAAATAAATCCTATTTTTTTTCCGCGAACTTCGGCTAGCTTGTCCTGTGAAAAATTTGATGTATCCTGACCCTGCAAATAAATCTTCCCTTTTGATGGCGTATCCAAAAGCCCGAGCATATACATTAAAGATGATTTTCCGGACCCGGAAGGCCCCATTATTGTTGCAAATGAGCCAACTTTAATTTCCAGGTTAACGCCTTTTAAAACCGAGAGATCAGTCTCTCCAAGTTTATACGTTTTCCAGACATTCTCAAGTTTTATCAGGGAATCGACCATATTATTTTTTGCCCGTTACAATTTCGTCGCCTTCATCCAAGCCGGATGTAACCTCAAGATAGTCATTCCCTTCCAGGCCGGTTGTGATTGTGACGTTTTCAATTTTTCCATTTTTAACAACCTGCACAGTTTCTACGCCGTCAATTTGCACCATTGCGTTTTTAGGAATTCGCAACACGTTTTCTTTTTTATTGGCTTCTATGATAATATCTGCTGTCATCGCAGATCTTATGCCTAAAGGCTGGTTTGGAAATTCAATAGTCACTTTATAATAAACAACGTTGTCAATTATTGTTTCTGCCGGATCAATCGATAAAACTTTGCCATCGAAAGTTTGTTTTGGAAAAGCCACTAAGCCTATTTTTACATCATCTCCAACTTTTACGTTTACTATGTCTTGCTCGTATATAGCCACTTTTATCTGAAAAGGTTCCGACGAAAGCAGGTTTATTATTGAAGCATTCGGCGAAACAATCTCGCCTTTTTTTGCGTTGACTGCTGTGATTGTGCCGTCAACAGGACTTGTCAAAGAATTATCATTAATTTGCGCCTGCAACGCTTCAACGCTTGCTTGTGCTTGTGTCACGGCAGCTTGGGCATAATCAATATCCTCCTGCCTAGGTTTTGCTTGCTTCAAGCTTAGGGCGTCTTGTGCTGTCTTTAGGGCCGTCTCGTAAGAGGTGATAGTATTTTGTAGAGCTGTAACGCTAGTTGATGCAGTATTCACATTTGTTTTCTGCGTATCTAAGGAAGTTTTATCGGCAGCAGAAACCTGCGAGTAATAAATTCCCTGTTCGCACTGGTCGCGCACGATTCTTAGGTCGTTATACACATTGTTAAGCGCGGTCAGCATGTGTACTACCGCAGAATCTATACCGCTGTTATTTGAACTGTTGTTAGCAATATCAAGGTAAGTTTTGGCGTCTCGCAGATTATCACTTATATCTTTTTTAGCATTGGCTACTGCAATGCCCTGCGAATCTATTATTAGAAAATCGACCGTCTGAATATTAACAACAGTATTATAACCGTCAAACATGCTGGAATATGCGCTGTTTAAGGTGTTGCGCGCTCCGTCATAGGCGTTATTTAAATCTTGTTTTGCAGAAATTACGGCATCCTCATATGTTTTAATATTTTCCGGGGTTAAGCCGTTTATTAGCTTGTCATATTGGCTTTTTGCAGAATCTAATGCCGCTCTTGCCGACTGCAACTGCGCATATAGTTGAGCCAAGTCCAAACTTAGTAAAACATCTCCTTTTTTGACGCTATCTCCAACCGACACATTTATTCTTGAAACTTTTCCGCTGGCCTTAAAACCCAGGATGATATTGTCGGTTGCCTGCACGCTTCCCGTTTCAGAAACTTCCTGCAAAACTTCTCCTTTAACAACCTTTTCGGTTGCGTAACCTGCTGTCGGACTCTTAAAAACTGACTTTGAGATGTAATATCCGACAATTATCAAGATGATAATTATTATTACAATCCATGTTTTGCTAAGTTTTATTCTCATAATAAATTTTATTTATAATTCTATTTTATGCGCTAAATCCTTTTGCTCCCTCAAGCCACCTTTTAAACTGGCAATCTTGGCTGTGCGGGGGCGGAGTTGCGGATCTTAGGCATCCGACTGCGTCTTTAAAAATTTCATAAATATCAGATGGGTTTGTATCTATTTCTACCATTTCCTTTCTAAATGGTAAACGGTCTATGAATCCCCTGCTCTTGTCTACAATATAAAAAGCCAGATAACCTTTATGCGGAGTTTTATATCCATTTTTTTCCATTAAAAATGTGTATGTGTCCAGCTGAAGCTGAAATCTGTCATAAACATTGGCCGCTGTGCTTCCGGTTGATTTATAATCTAACGGAGCTATTCTACCATCATCCAGTTCTAACACATCGTCAACTGCGCCAAAAAGTGTTGCTTCAAGCTCTGGATCAAAATATCTTATGCCGGCAAAATTATTCCTCCACTGATTTAATAATTTTTGATTGGGGAAGAGATGCGCTTTTATATTATTGTCCACAAGCATTGGGTGAGGTATATTTTTTGCCCTATACGTATCGAACTCTTCTTTTAACAAACCGTCGACAGCGGAATTTAAAGCATAAGGATATGGAGGCGGTCGTTTGATTCCAAAATTTTTATCCAGCCAAAAACAATGCGGACATTCCAAAAATAAGTTCAACGAGTTCGGTGAAAGTTGTATTGGCTTTCCGTTTGCCATTAATATATATTAACAAATTTAATAAACAAAAAAAAGTCCCAGCAACTTTCGTTGTAGGACACGTTCCCTTGCGGGACTTCAGTAGTTCTGCCAAACCTCCAGTTCGGCGGGTTTTTCGGTCCTGGACTTCTGCTCCATCGGCAGGAGGTTGTGCTCGGCCAGGCGTATAACCTCCTCTAGGCCCATCACTCCCATGTAGGCATGATCTGGTGATGCCGCCAGGACAGTTTCGCCGGGTATCTCGACGACGGAAAGGTCAGCGGCAAGGAGCGCTCTGCTCCCAGGTTCGCCCAGGACAACAGCAATTACCAGCACCGGTTTCCGCTTGAAGATCTTCGCGAAGAAGTAAATCCAGGCGTCGAGAACCCCGGGCAGAGCGAAGGCTTTGCCACCCACGCAGATTACGAAATCATAGCCGCCAAAAATGATCGTTAGCGCCAGCAAGAACGTTTCCAGGGGATTGCGATGGCAACTGCAGATGGCTACGTCGAGATTGATTCTCCACTGCCTTGGAGTGAGAAAGGGACCAACCGTTTTGTCCCAGTCGCTCCGGCTGCCGCAGACAATTTTACCTTTCATGCAAACTCCTCCTTTCGTCTTTCTTGGTTACGGCGTCGTGAGCAGACGAAGAGCTTCGCGGTACTTGACCGAGGTTGCCGTCACAATCTCAGGCGGAAGGACGGGGATATTATTCTCGGACTTGTCCCAGACACCCTTGTCGCACAGTTGCTCGAGGTAGTCACGAACACCCTGTTTGTCGTGGCTTGACTGATCGCGGCCAGGAACGTACAGGTTTGCCGGCCAAAACCGGGAGCTGTCAGGGGTCAACACCTCGTCAACCAGCACCACTTTGCCATCGATCACAGCAAACTCGAATTTGGTATCGGCGATGATGATGCCTCGTGCGGCCGCATAGTCGTGGGCGTATTTGTAGACCGTCAAGGCGTACTCACTCAACTGAATGGCAGTCAATGCGCCCACAATCTGGCAGGCCCTTTGGAACGTGATGTTCTCGTCGTGAAAACCCGCTTCAGCTTTCGTAGACGGAGTGAAGATTGGCTCCGGGAGTTGACTGGCTTTCACCAGGCCCGCAGGCAGTTTGATACCGCAAACCGTTTGCGTCTGCTGATATTCCTTCCATCCCGACCCGTACAGATATCCGCGCACAACGCCCTCAATGAGAAACGTCTTGCCTTTGCGCATTACCATCGATCTCCCAGCCAACTGTGCCTTGGCGTCGCCCACGTCGACTCTCCGGCAAATTTCGTCGATGTTCGTGGTAACCATGGCGTTCGGCACGATGCCGGCCGTCTTCTTGAGCCAGAATTCGCTCAACTGAGTGAGCACACGGCCTCTGTCCGGAATCGGCGTCGGCAATACTCTGTCGAACGCGCTGATCCGGTCGGTGGCAACAAGCAGTAGCTCGTCGCCCAGGTCGAGGATGTCGCGAACTTTTCCGCGCGCGAACGGACAACCGTCAACCTCCATGCTCACCAGGCACCCGTTTTGGACATTTACGCTTGTAATAACTGGCTTACCCATCGTTCAGTCCTCCTTCTCTCTGTTTGTGGCTCTTTTGAGCCGTTTGTTGACAACGTACTTAATATAACCTTATAAAATTACACACCTGCTGTCAAACGATTTCAACCCAGCGATAGCGGCTGTACTGGTCTTTGAAAAACTCGCATGTTTTGAAATTGTATTTCTTGGCCAATTTGGCTACTTCACTTTTCTGTTCAGGAGAAAATTCCATAAAAATTGTTCCGCCGGGATTAAGATGGTTTTTAGCACCTTTCAAAAATTTTCTAATATAAAAAAGTCCGTCTTCTCCTCCAAATAACGCTTCGTTAGGTTCAAAATCTAAAACTGATTTCTGTATTCGATTCCGCAGAATCGCCCTGAGCCTCGTCGAAGGGTTCTTCCTATAATCTGGTATATACGGCGGATTGGCAAAGATATAATCGTACCTACCTACTACTTTTTCAAAGATATCTGATTTTACAAATTTAGGATGGCTAAAATATTTATATTTATCAGCAAAAGTAACTTCTACATTTTTTACGTGTTGCAAAATAGCAAGTCCAATGCACCCCGACCCACAAAAAATATCCAAAACTCTTATTCCCTTTTTTTGACGACCGTCAATAAAAGGGATAAGGCTAATTTGCTTAATCACCTCACCCACCCAATATTCTGTCTCCGGCCGAGGAATTAATGGTTTTTTAGACAAATCAATTTTGCAACCCAAAAACTTTGTAAAGCCCCTTACATATTCTAACGGCTCTGCTGAATTATATGTTTCTTTTTGCATGGTTAAACAAAAACAGTCCCTTCGACTTCGCTCAGGACTGTTTTTGTTTGGTTATTTCGATTAACTGACTTCTTTTTTCTTTGCGAGATGGCGCATTAAGTATATGACGCCAATGGCAACAAGGGCAATCAGTCCTGTCCAAAATAGGATAGGATGGCTTTCGATAATCCCTAACAAATCATTTGCGCTAAGATCAGCGGCGAAATACTTGCCGGGAATTTCTGAAAAGTTATTCATGTTTCTTTTTTCTTCTTCTCCAAAATATTAAGAATAACCAATATCCGAGGCCAAGGATAATTAAGATAATTAACAGCGGCCAGAAATATTGCCCAGCAACTCCTAATAATCCGGCTGCAAATGGATTAACGGTATTTCCCTGTGAATCTTGGCTGACTGGCTGGCTTCCCTCAACTGGAGTAATTTCGGGAGTAGCTGTTGTCTCACCGCCTGTTGTACCTTCGGTTGTTCCGCCAGTTACTTCACCGCTTGGTGTTTCCTCTCCTGTTATAGCACCTCCGGTTGTCCCACCGGTTGTCCCACCCCCTGTTGATCCACCAACTTCACCAACTGCAACCTGAACTCCTGCGACTGCTGGCATAGTAACTTTATATTCTATACTGGTAGCCAAGGATCCGCGAGAGATTACTCTGAAATAATAGGTTGTTAATGGCGTCAATCCGGAAACTGAAACCGTGTGAAATAAAACTTTTGGCGTTGTGTCAATTTCTGTTGTTGAATGGGCGTACCCGAATAATGGAGGAGTTCCGGCGTTGTCTGACATGTTCAATGTGCGAGGTTCCCCATCAGCCGAGTAAATGACATAGCTGGTGCTTGGCAGGTTGGTGTCCCATGTAAGGGTCAAACTGTTTGTTGTAATGCTTGTAGCATTAACATTTGTGATAAACAAGACCGGCTCAGGAATAAATCCGCCCCCACCACCACCTCCACCCCCACCAGTTACCACCGGCGGAATGACTGGGGCCGCTACAACATTAATGGTTGCGGTTGCTGTGGCATTATTATAATGAGCAGCATCTGTGGGCGTGAACGATGTAGAAAGTGTCTGCCCTGCGCCTTGACTCAAAACAGTGCCAGAAATTGGAGCGTATACAAATGTTCCACCAACAGAAGCGGTGGCATTTAACTGGGTTGCGCTAAGCGCTGTACCGACTGTTATATCGGCTGGATTCGCCCAGGTGATAGTTGGAGTAGCTTTCTCAACATCAAATGCTTGCAGAACGTCTGGTGCTGGATTGAAACTGTTGTCGCCTGCCTGAGAAGCTGTAATAACAACATGCCCTACGTCTGTAATGGTTACGGTCACTCCGTCAAGGCCAAGCGTGGCCGGCCCAGAAGTAACCGCAAATGTAACAGGTAAGCTGGACGAAGCTGTTGCGCTTAATACAAATGCCGCATCACCATAAACTTTATTTGCAAGCGCGCCGAAGGTAATAGTCTGATTTGTTTTACTATTAACGGTCAATGTGCCCGATTGATAATTTATTGTGTAATTAGATAACCCTGTACCAACTGCACTGCCTATTGTAATCTCGTAGGTTCCAACTGCTGCGCCCGAAGCAGCTCCGGTGCTCGCCAATGTTGCGCTGGTAACAGTGTCGCCACCAACCAATCCTGCTGTTATAAATTCAGTACCTGCGAATGTGAAAGTTGCGCCAAAGGTTTTTGTTTGGTCATTTGCTGTAACTGTAAGATTGGCCTGGCCGATGGAATCGCTTACTGTTCCGACCTGGTTATTATAATTCCCAGTAACATCGGTGAAAGTCCATGGATCGCTAGGATAATTTCCGGCGATAGTGTGAGTTGTTCCGCTCAAATCAATACCGGTCAAAGCTTCGCTATTGACGCCCGTGACTGTCGAGGTAGCGGTGTGCGCATTTCCATCGTAGGTTACGCTATAAGGCGTAACAATGATAGTCGGGTTGGCTTTAAGGACATTGATACTAACATCTGCGGAGTTACCGCTGTAAGTGCCCGCATCGTCAGGGACAAAATCAACATGCAGCGCTTGTCCAGGATTAGCGGTGAGCACGGTTCCTACTGCCGGAGTATAAGTAAATGTTCCTGCCACTGAAGCAGTTGCATTTAATTGAGTGGCGCCTAACGCTGTATTATAAGTAATATCGGCTGGATTTGACCAAGTTATTACGGGGACTAATTTGTCTACAACCGTTAGGGTTCCTGGGTTATAGCTTATGCTGTAGTTGCTTAAACCGCTTCCGACAGCGCCGCTAATAGTTATTGGGTATGAACCAAGTGCAGCGCCGGACGCAGCTCCAGTACTTGCAAGAGTAGCGCTTGTCACGCTATCAGGGCTTACCAGTCCAACAGTTGTAAGTTCGGTGCCGCTAAAAGTATACGTATTTCCTAAATATTTATTAAAGCTGTTTGCTGTTATAGTTAGTGCCCTTACGGTGATACTAAAATTATCAGGAACAAAGGTAATTGCATAATTAGCTCCGGCTGTTAAGGTCCCCTGATTAATTGCATAAGACCCGACAGTTTCTCCTGCCGCTCTGGCTAATGCTCCGGAAAACGAAACAGACAGGTCAGATGAAGTATAAGTTAAAACTGGATCAAGGGCTCCATAAACCTTTGTTTGCCCAGGATTAACGGTGACCGTAATTGCTAATGGTTGAGCGCTTGTGTTTTCTGTAACTTCTGGTGCCGCTGCATAAGAACCACCTCCTGCCTGGTTATAATGAACTGTACAGGTTCCCGTGCCACTTGTCATGGTAATAGTGGCTGAACTTGTACCGCTCCCAGAACAAGAACCCGAAGTTGTTATTGCAACCGGTAAACTAGAACTTGCTGTTGCGGCAACCCCAAATGTTGAATTATAAACTGCGCTTGCTGGAGCCGGTGTAGTAACCGTAATAGTCTGTGGAGTCGGAGTAAAAACAGTCACAGTTGGCTGCAGTCCGGAAATATCAAATATTTTATTCCCGGATGAAGGACATGGGAATGATTCATCTTTACAAGCGGTAGTTTTCCACGCATAGTTTCCAATACCGCCCGGTGCGGTGGCTGTGAAAGTAAGAACTAAAGGCGAACCAGCGGGCACATCTGCTCCACTTGTTCCTTTGCTCAGTTGAATATCGCTTCCGACTACTGCGGCGTTCCATGATGTTGTTGTAGCTACTGCCGATAAGCCAGTTATTGAAGTAAAACCGGATGGTATAGAAACTACGGCTGATTTCATTTTATCGCCAGAACCATTAGAAGCACTGTTTGTAATTGTCAGGATGTAGCCCTGGGTTGATCCCCCCGCCACATTTGTGGGCGCAATAGTTGCGGTGAACACAGGAGCCGTGGCCGAAAGAGCGCTGCCTGCCACAAGAGCGCCGATGGTGATTAAAGAAACTGTCACAAATAAACTCAAGCCGATAACGGCCTTGCCCTTATTTGATGCAATTGCTTTTGCTATCACCTTCACTTCCTTCCTAAACTTTTCTACGATATTTTTCAAAATATCTTTTGCCATGTTATTTTAATTTAATAATTTTATAATAATTTATTAATAATATATATTTATTTAAAAAGCCTTAATAGTAATCTCTCCTAATTAAATTTTACTACCATCAAGAACCCGTGTCAATAGATACCCTATTAAATAATATATCTTAATTCCCCACTTTTTACAATACTCCGGCCAAAAATCTTGTCAAGTTTCTTTTCATAATAATGTCGCCCAATAAAGTCCTAACAAAAAACAACCCTGAGCGAAGTCGAAGGGCTGTTTTTAGAAATATTTACGCCGATTTGCATTAACGAGTTACGCAAAGGACCGCTGGAGTTGGAACGATTGCGGTTTCTGCTGAATTTGGAGCGCAAACAGTATAACGATTTTGAGCATCTACGGTAACGTTATATTGTGTGTTATAAACGGATGAGCTGGTCCACACCCCTGTGCTTGGATCAACAGGAATTTGCGATGGAATGTAGGTGGGTGTCAGACAAGACAAATCTATAAGTGCTGTTGCTGGAGCAAGAAACGTGCCAGAACCAATTCCAATGGTGTAGGTTGTTCCTGCTGTCATGGCGGCGCAACCTGTGGCTGTTGGGAATAAGCCCTTGTTGTCGGCAATTCTTTGGCCGATGGCATTCAAGACAGTGTTAATATTGCTCTCTCGCTGAGTATTTCTTGCCTGAGCAAATTGACGCGCCGGATTAATGGCAATAATTATAATAGTTGCCAACACGGCAATAATTCCGATTACGATTAAGATTTCAATTAATGTGAAACCTTTTGATGACTTTTTTGTTTTCATCATGTTTTTTTAAAATTAATAATAATTAATAATATATATCGTGAATATAGCACATAAATAAACTATGGACAAGTGGCCGGTATGTTTGGCGAAAAATTAGGCACTTCTTGCCATGATAAAATATTAAAACTACTGTCAACCGTAATTTCTAAATTTGTCACTGCCTTATTGACGCAGGCCTGAGTTTTTATGTTTGGGGTGAATGAAATTATATTGCAACTGCCTGCTCCAACAACAACACTGCCCAAAGTAGTTAAGCCCTGGGCCAAATTTAGAATTGCAGTGTCTCCGCAGGCTTCAGCCAATGCCGAACTTCTTTCTTTTGATTCGGAATCTAAAATGTTAAAACGGGTAAAAAAACCGCTAAATCCCAAACTCAATGTGATTGCCAGTAATAAAACCGAAATTACAATGGCTGACATTAAAGCAATAAATCCCCTTTGTTTGCTCATTGTCGTAAATATTTAGTGGTTGAAAAATCTTCTGTGGCTAACCGGCCATTTTGCGCGGTTGTTAAGGTAAAAGCGGCCTTAACCCCCTTAGCTCCGCTTAGTGAAACAAATGACAGGTTAGATACTGCCAGGTTTATACTGTTGAGTGAGTTACTGCTAAACATAACATTGGTGGCGTCGTCGAACCTCCTAAGTCTTAGGTTACCGGAATCTAAGTCAAAAACCAGCCGATTTTGTTCGGGGGGTAACAACGGTTCGGTAACAGTTAAAGTGTTGCCAACAATCGCAATTGTTGAGGAATTGGTTAGGGCCCAATCAATTTTACGCAACAAAAAATTTGCCTCTTCCTGCAAAATAGTATGGTTTGTGTCTGCGTCTGTCGCCTGGATAATCTGGTATGTGGCAATCATGCCCCCGCCAATAACTATAGCAAAAAGCGCTATATATACGAGAGTCTCAATTAAAGTAAAACCTTTTTGGTTCCTTGCCATATTTAAGGTATTATAAGATTAAAATTTGTAGTTCGAGGACCCGTCCCTTGCGGTGATCCTGTAACTGTAATTGGATAGGTGCCCGAAGTCGCAGAATTTTGTACCCTTATTGTAATTGCTGACGAACATGTCGGGCCACAGCTAGCTGGCGCTATTGATTGCAAGGATACATGAGCCGGCAAACCACTCACTGTAAGAGTGACTGGCGTTGTTGCTCCTGAAATAAGGGTTGCGATAATTGTTTCTGATTTGGATGAATTTTTTGGAATTGTTAAAGGTCCGCTATTGGTTAAAGTATAGTCAAAGGCGTCGCTGACGGTCAAATTAAAACTTGTGCTGTGCGATGGTAAATCGCCACTAATAGTAATTGGGGTTGTGCCCAAAGAAGCGCCGGCAGTTGCCGATAAAGTCAAAGTTGTAGTGCAATTTGGACTGCATGAAGTGGCAGAATAAGACATTGTTACACCGGTTGGCAGGACAGAGTTAGTAAAATTGACCGGTTGCGTGGTGCCGGAAGTGCGTGTGATTGTAAAACTTGTATTTTGCGGGGATCCGGCGCGGACCAAAGAAACATCGGCCGGTGGAGTTGAAAACGCGTAATCAAATGGTGCAGGTATGTACGGCCCAACAATTTGCATGGCTCTATTGCTTCTTTGCGCCACGTACAACAAATTTCCGGCGCAATTTGAACCTGCGGTAGCAGATTGCTGCACGTTCAGGGGGGACGAATCGTACCGCACAGGCGGGCCCGATGGATTTGAAACATCCCAAATCTGCAAACCATCATTTGGATCGGAAGTTGTTATAAATAAAAGATTACTGCGAAGTATCATGGAAAATATTCCGCTTTGTCTGTCCATATCCATGGTCCATTTTGGAGCCGCTGACAAATTAGTGCTATCAAGCGCTAAAAGTTTCGGATTAACATTTGGACCAGTTCTGCCAAAATATAATGTTGTCCCTTTATCAAGGACTATACTTTGTCCAAAGGGCGGAGCAGCTGAAGCAAAAGTGCTTATGGGTGATGGATTTGATGGGTTGCTTACATCTAATGCGATAACTTCATTGCCTGAAGCTACTGCCAGGTATGCAATATTATTTTTAACAATAATGCGGTTGATGGCGGCTCCAACTTCGTAGCCAGAACCAATTTCAACCGGATTAATTGGATTTGAAACGTCAAATATATGGAATTCCGGGCCACCAGACTTGGTGAGTCCAATATATAATTTTTTATCAGCATAAAATAGTGTGTTTCCGATGGCAGTGTCTCCTGTGGCGGTAACATCTCTTTTAGCTTTAATTTTACTTGTGTTAAGCGTTGTTGGGTCAGACACATCAATTACAAGCAATTGATAGGCGGCGCTATCGGCCGTTACATAGGAATATGTCCCGACTGTAACAACATCAGTGAGGCCATAAGAGGTGCTAAAACTGCCAATTATGGGAAGTGGCTGTTGCCTAGGATCGCTGACGTTGACAACATAAAAATCATCTGTACCTGCCGAGCTTGGATTAGAGGTTATGTATGCTTTTATTCCTCTTATATCAACCCCGGTTGCTCCGGCTGAGCTTGCAAAATCAACATATCCATACACCTGTGGCGCCGTCCAGTCTCCGGTCAAAGTTGGACTGCATAAATCTCCGCCAAGCGACGACTGCCAATCGGATACTATTGTAGACAATGTAACTTGTTGGCCGGCGGTCCCCCAGGTAATCTTGCTTGTTATTACTTTGCTAAAATTTGTGTTGGCAGGATCGGCCGAAACAGTTAGACTTTTAGTATAATTAATTACGTCGCTGTCCTGAGTTACTGTCGTGCCAAAATTCAGGCTTGGGTCGTAAAAATTATCTCTGGCTGTGGCTCGGGCGGTTTCAATTTGTTGTTGCGCTTTGTATAAAGCTTCCTGATTGGTCTCTGAACTGACTGTTACAGATTGGCCTCCGGACACAAGCGGCAGAACAGCAGAAATTACCAGCACAATAAGCGCCATGGCAATTAGCATTTCCAATGTGGCAATCCCCTTCTGAATATTTTTTGAAAACAATTTCATAAAATATTATTACCAATCAATCTGACCTTCGCTGTTTACACTAACAGTTTGCGTTTTACCATTGGCGTTTACATTAATGGGTAACGGACAGTTAGAGCTCACACAGTCCCCGCTCAACTGATCAAAAATTACGTCAAATGGCGTATTGGGAATGGAAACGCCGTACATATGAACAACCGGCGGAAAATTTTTTGAAGTGTCGGCTCCGGTAGCATAATCTGTGCATTGCGGATTGCCGGATTTACACTCAAAAATAATGTACTCTAAAGGGTTGCTGAAATGTACACCGTGCCGGGTTTGATTTATATTATCCAATGATTGATTTCTGGCCTTCTGCAATACGCTTACGATAATATTCTTTTCCGAATTAAATGCATAACTTTTGTAAAAATCAAAACTGACAAACAGCCCCAACACAAGGATGACTGCTAAAACAGCAATAGAAATTACAACTTCGATGAGCGTAAACCCTTCGACTTCGCTCAGGGCAGGCCCGTCATCTTGGCGTGAGATGCTGTGTAATGCCATAAATTGGGGTAATAATTGAGACTGCAATAAAGCCCACTAAAATTCCCATGAAAATAAGCAGCAAGGGTTCCACGGTGGTCGATAAATTTTTTGTAAGTTCGTCCATTTCTTCTTCATACGAATCCGATAAATACAGAAATGTTTCGCTCAGTTTGCCGGTATTTTCGGCAACAGCCAGCATTTGTGGAACCATGGCAGGAAATAGTTTGTGGTTGCGAATATGGGCTGAAATACGCTCCCCTTTTGTCAATTTTTCTGCAATAATGTTTAAATCTTTTTTGTAAACTAAATTAGTTGTCGTATTTGATGTAATTTGAAACGACCGCACCACGCCTGTTCCGCTGTTGAGTAACAATCCCACGGTTCGGCAAATGCTGGTGGTGTTGTATGTCTGGATTAAACTGCTAAGAAAAGGAATGGAAAGCGATATCTTATCAAACCAGAAATGAACTTTTTTAATTTTTAGCAATAAAAAAATGGCGATAAAAATAAAAATTATGCCCGCCACAATAAGAAATCCGTGATTCTTTATGGTGTCGCTGATAAAAATCAGAAGCTTGGTAGTCCAGGGAAGATCATAGTTCACACTCTTAAACACAGGTATAACTCTGGGGAAAACAAACACTGTGAGCATTACGGTTATTGCAATGGTGGCTAAAATAACAAAAATTGGGTACACGGCCGCGCTGATAACTTTACTGCGCAACGCGCGTCTTTTTTTCAAACTAACTGCTATATGTTCAAGGTTTCCGCTTAAATTACCGGAAATTTCTCCTATGGCGATGATATTTATTGTTAATTCTCCAAAACACTTATTAAATTTAGCCAACGTGGTTGCCAGATATTGTCCGTTTTCAACATCCTTGATAACCTGATCTATGATTTTCTTCATGGTTTTGGATTTGCTCTGCTCATTAACCATGTTGAGCGCAGTAAGCAGAGGAATTCCAGAACGGATTATAATGGATAGTTGCTTGATAAACAGAATTTGCTCGCGCAACGATAATCGCATGAGCGATCTGCTCACGTCTGAGTAAATAACCGCTCTTCTTTGATAAAAATCTTTTAATTTGGCGATTACTTTAGTTTGGAAATAGGAAAGAATCTTATTCATGGAGCGTTCGCAAAATTTCCTCTATGGTGGTAATCCCCGCTTTAGCTTTCAAAAAACCGTCCTCAATCATTGAAGTCATATGCTGTTTTTTTGTTACCTCTTTAATTTCGGCGGCGGTCGCCTTTTTATGAATTGCCTCTCGAATATCATCATCAACAACCAGCACTTCATTTACACAAATTCGCCCTCTATAGCCGGTATTGTTGCATTCACTGCAACCTGAGCCTTTATAAAAAGTTGTTTGCTTGCCCAATATGCTTTTAGACACCGCTTCTGTTAAACTTTCCATTTCTGCAGACGTTATATTAATTTCTTTTTTACAGTTTTCGCAAATTCGTCTCACTAATCTCTGGCCTATTGCAATGTTTACAGTTGAGGCAATTAAGTATGGTTCAATCTTCAAGTCGATAAGTCGGGGCAAGGTTGTGACTGCGTCGTTAGTGTGTATAGTAGACAATACAAGGTGGCCGGTTAAAGCTGTGTTTACAGCAAGTCCTGCAGTTTCTTCGTCTCGAATTTCACCAACCATAATAACATTAGGGTCCTGCCTTAAAATGGATCTCAGTCCATTGGCAAAACTTAAACCGGTTCTAGGGTTGACTCCAATTTGATTGACTCCCTCTAAATAATATTCAATGGGGTCTTCAATGGTAATGATGGAAGTTTCGGGGGTATTAAGCAACTTTATTAGCGTATAAAGAGTTGTTGTTTTTCCCGAACCGGTCGGTCCGGTTGCCAAAATCATACCATAGGGGTATTTAATGGCGCGAAGGATCTTTTCTTTATCTTGAGAAGAAAAGCCCAAATTGTCTAAAGCAAATTCCTGATTTTGATCTTTTAACAATCTCATTACCGCATTTTCTCCCTGATAGGTTGGGACAATGGAAACGCGGATATCTATGGGACCTGCTTCTAGGTTTATTCTAAACCTGCCATCTTGAGCAACCTGATGTTCATCAGTTCGGAGTCCGGCTAAAATTTTTATACGCGAAATAACCTCAGACTGTATGAATTTCGGAAATGGGATTTCATCCTGGAGCACGCCGTCAATTCTTAATCTGATGCGGACAGAATTGGGCTGAGGATCAATATGAATGTCCGAGGACTTAAGATTATAAGCTAACTCAATTAAGTGATTGACAAGATTCACTATTGATATCGCTCCCCCATTTTTGATTTCCGTTTCTAGTTTCTGCCGGCTAATACCCTTTAAATCCGTTTTTAGGTTGTCGTCCATTGTATAAATGACTTATCGCACCAGTTGAGCGGTAGCAGTAGGTGGAACGCCCGTAGCTCCAGAAACCGTGCCTGGACCCACGGTAATAGTGTATATTCCTGTTGGAAGCGCTGTTGGAACCTTTGTGCTCCAATTAGAAATGTATTGCCCTGCCGAGGCATCATATCTGAATGGATTAACCACCACTGTAGAAGGCCCTGTAATTACCAATGAAGGCAAGCCCATATTCACTCCGTTTCCACACGCATCCAATATTTGTACTTTTACCGGAATAGTACTGCCCGCTTTATAGGTTTTCCCGGAAATATTCAACGGTGGCAAAAGCTGGCTCCAGACAAACGTGTCAGACACTGTAATCTTGTAAGGATTTGAAGAACCGTTGCTCCAGGCGCTTAGGTTGCCCACGGAGTCTTGCGCCCTAACCCTAATATAATAAATGCCATCTGGAGTTCCCGGGGTTGGAATTTGAGAAGCTGTCAAAGCCATACCGCTGTCGTAGATGAGGGCCGTATAAGCAGAATCTGAAAATGCTTGGTACTGGTAAATAATTGGAGTATACGTGCCAGTAGAATCTGTCCAATCAATCAGTTGTTGGTTGGCGGAAGTCACACAAATATTGGAAGACGGAGAAGTAATCATTGGAACAGTTGGCATTTGCGCAATCACAACATTATCTAACGCCGGCCCGAAAGCGCCTGCTATCTGACTAGCGAAAGTCAGAGTTGTGCTTGTTCCAGTAGCAACGAAAGAGTAAGATTCTTTTTCCCACTTCATGTTAGAAAGACTGTTTCCTTTCACAGAAGTATCATAAGTGAAATCTTGAGGAGTTGCACCCGTAGCGCTCACTTGTACGTCCTTGAGGCTTGGGCTGTAAAGAGGGTCTGAAGCTGGTAAACTATCTGGATTCCCTGACAAATCGAATGTCACATTATAAGTCGCACCTACGACAGTGGCAAGAACCTGACTGATTGATCCTGATGCTAGACCGTTTAGATCAATGCTTCGCAACCCATTGGACGCAAGCCAGTAAGTACCTATGTAATCTACGCTTCCTGAATTTATGGTCCAATCAGTAATATTAGTATTGCCTGCCGATAATGTGGCAAATACGCCAGGATCAGTTCCGATCTCGAAACTGCCATTAGTCCCAACCGCAAGAGCTGGAACCACGCTTAGTGCCAGTAAAAAAACCAGCACACTAAAAGTAACTATAATTATTTTTTTCATGTTTTTTTAAATTAGGTTAATAAATTGCTAAAACGCCATCAACATCGCCGGTTGAAAGCGTGTCTTTTTTAATCTCACCCTTCGCACCATAACCATACATGGTTGCGTTCTGATAATTTGTTGCGTCATAAAAATCATTCAAACCCATCCAGTGGCCCAACTCGTGAGTTAAAATGTCTTGGGCGTCATAGGCGTTTGCATTGGCGCAAGTTGTGGCCGGGCTTGTCCAGTTTACAGGGTTTGACCAGCTCCAGCTGAACTTGTTATTCATTATAGTATCGGTTTCTGTGACCAGGCCCGTGCTTTTATTGTACCAAGTATAAGTTATGGCCAGCGCTGAACCCGGAGCTGTCCCCCACGAAATAATATTCTTTCCGTCAAGACTTGCCTTTTTTATGGTTGTATTGGAAGAATTTTTAATAAATGAAACTTTGCTTCCCGATGCGCTAGACCACCTATTGAAGGCATCAGTTGCAATAGTTGCCAAATTGGCTGAGCCGACACCGGAAGGAACACTGCTAATATTTAAAGTATAAACCCAAGACCCAAGCGGTAAATGCCAGCCGGCCGAGCCGATTGTTGTAGTTGAGTTAAGGTCTTGCAAATTACAAACTGTTGAAGAGTTTTGAGACGGGCGGCTGTCTTGTTTTTCTTTCGGCTGATAAACGAAAACTTTAAGTTTTAAATCTGGGTGCCCCGGGACATCATATGTTCCCTCTTGCTCTGGCAATAATACGTTTCCAGAAGTGTCTGGCTTTTGAGCAAAAACCGAACCCAAAGACAAACCCGAAGCAACAACAGAAATAATTAATATTGTTAAAAACTTTTTATTCATAATTTTGATCTTCCCTTTTTATTAGTAATCTCTCCTAACTAAATTTTATTACTATCAAGAAGCCGCGTCAATAGATAATAACTTTTGGTAAAAAACTTCACCCGCATCTTCTATGCTACACCAACCAAAAAACATGTCAACAACTAAAAATCCCGCAAGGCGGGATTTTTTAAACTACTTGATTCCAATGATTTCTATTTCGGTGTAGGGCTGTCTATGGCCGATTTTTCTGCTTTCTCTTTTCTTCGGCTTATATTTGAAAACAATAACCTTGTCTGCCTTTCCGTGGCTCAAAACTTTTGCTTGAACCTCCGAGGCAACATTTGGTTTTCCTACTTCTATTTTGTTGCTTTTATCAACCAGCAAAACATCTGAGAAAGAAAATTCTTCTCCCTCTTTTTTTTCTAGTTTTTCTACTTTCAATTTGTCTCCCGGCTTAACAATATATTGTTTTCCGCCAGTTCTTATAATAGCTAACATAGTTTTTTTGTTAATAAGGATAGTTTAACAAATAATTACTCTCCCGTCAACCCCGGACGCTCAACATCGTCAATTTCAATCTTCGGCTCCCCCGCTGTCAGCTTTACAACGTCTTTGTCTATTTTCTCTAATTCCTTGCCGGCTTTATTATAACTTCCCACGGTTTCATCTAAATGCTGACCCAAGCGCTTCATATATTCTGAATATGTGAAAAGATGCTTTCCAAGGCGTTCTACCTCTTTTATAATCGACTGGGCCTGCTCTGAAATTTTCTGGTTTCTTAATCCCTGCAAAACTGTCTGCAAATAAGCCAAAAATGAAGTCGGCGACACAACTATAACTTTTTTCTTGCCCGCATAATAAATTAAATTATTGGTGTCTTCGGCAATTACCCCCACTTTGTTTATCAACAAATCATAATACACGGCTTCCGATGGAATAAACATAAAAGCAAAATCCATGGTTTTTTCTTCCGGCCTTACGTATTTTGACGTTTCATCTATTCTCATTTTCAAATCATTGACAAAAGAAACTTCCAGCCTTTTCTTTTCTGAAGGGTCGTTTGTCTGCAACATTCTGTTATAATTATCCAAAGAAAATTTTGAATCAATCGGGATTATCCGTTTGTCTACAAAAACAACCGCGTCAACAATCTCCCCGTTGGAAAAACTGTACTGCATTTGAAAAGAAGACGGAGGCAAAACGTTTTTTAAAACAGTTTCCAGATAATATTCGCCCAAGATTCCCCTTTGCTTTGGGTTTTTTAAAATGTCTTGCAAACTTTTTAGCTGATCAGCAAATCCAACCACTTGCCTATTCGTCTCGTCTAATTTGGTTAATTTTTCCGTAACGTTTCTTATAATATCTGCCGAATGCTTAAATTGTTCCTGAACATTCTTATTTGATTCTGAAAGCTTGCTGTCAACCGCCTGGGCAATTTGATTTATCTGCTGATGCAAAAGCAACATCGAACCGTCTTCCTTCTTCTCTGGCTCTTTTTTGCTCCTAAGCAACAAAAAAATCGCCAGAACAATCCCAGCTGCAATTATTATTAAAAGTATCGTTGTTGAATCCATGTTGCTTAATAATACCTTAAATTTCCAATTCGCTCAAATGGGTTTAAGCGAATGCTTAGACCTTTTCCAGGTCAGATTTAATTAATTTAATAATCTCGGGGAATTTCGGCACATAAAAATGACCGTTCTTGCCTTTATATATTTTTAAATTAGCCCCTGGCAATTTTTTTCTGTATTTTTCTGCATTACTAACGGGAACAACATCGTCGTTTTCTGAAAATAAAAGATAAAGATTTCTACAATTTTTTTCAATTAAAAACAGATCTGGCCTTAGGTTAAACCCGCCCACTAAATCATCCTTGGGCAAACTATTATTAAAAGGAGGACAAATAATATATACCGACAAAGCTTTTTTCGGCAACTTGTTTTCAGAAAGATATTTTGCCAAAAAAATCCCTCCCAATGACGATCCAATTAAAATAAACCTGCCTTTCAACAGGAAAACATACCGTCTAAATAGAATCTCCCAATCCCTATATTTGGCATTATCTTGAAGCGGCATGCGCGGAGCGATTACATCAAACTTTTTTCCCAAAGCAGATTCCAGCCATACAGGATACCACCGGACCCTTTTTTCTAATGAAATTTTTCTTGTACGGAGATACTTTAAATAGTCCTTTTCATTCTTAAAAGTATTTCCTCCGTGTATTACTAAAACTTGCGTTTTTTTCATAATCCTTAGGTTGCTCAATCCTGTTTGAGCGAATTGGGCTTCCAATAATGGAAATACACCAGTTTTACCAGTTCGCTCATCACAAAGTAGACTAAAACAAGGGAAAACACAATCAGCAAGGGAAATATCGGTGGAATTACAAAATGGAACCAGTTTTGGCCGATTTTCAAAAATGGCAGAGCAACAATAAATATAGCGTCAAGGGCTACAAGGGACATAAGCCAAATGCCAGGCCGTTTGGCTTTGTAGAACACCCCTCTCGTCCTTATAATAAATATAAGTCCGATTTCGGTTAAAATGCTCTCTATAAACCACAGGGTTTGAATAACTCCTGGCTGTTGGCCATGAAAAATAGAGAAAAAAATGAAATCGAAAAGCGTGCTGACTAAGGCCAAAGAAATTATTAGGGGTAAAACCAAATGCAGTTGATAAAGCTTCGGCCTTTTTAACTCATCAACGTCAACCGAGTCCGTTGCAATTGCAATTAATGGAAAATCAGACAAAATATTGCCAAGTAAAATCTGCACCGGCAGCATTGGCAAAAAATTGATAAAAATGGAAATTACCGCAATTGAATAAAAATTCCCGAAGTTGCTGGCAAGCGCGCATTTTATATATTTATTAATGTTCGAAAAAATAGCTCTGCCATCCTTGATTCCATTTACAACTACTCGCAAATCTTTCTGCAAAAGTACAACATCTGATGCTTCCCTGGCCACGCCGGACGCTTCAACAACGGCTATTCCGACATCAGCGGTTTTTAGGGCTGGCGCATCATTGACTCCTTCACCCATAAACCCGACCTCGCATCTTTTCTGCAAAGACTTTATTATTTTGTGTTTTAAATCAGGGGAAATTCTGGCAAAAACAGACTTTTGCCAGCAGGCATCATCAAAATCATCTTTTGACAGCTCGTTTAGCTCATAGCCAGAAATTGAATCTTCCGGGCCCGAAGCTAACCCGGTGCGTTTAGCCACGTATTCTGCAACTTCTTTTGAATCACCGGTAATAATTTTAATTTTAACTCCTATTTTTTTTGATAATTCAATTGCCTCTTTAGCTGTATTTTTTAAGGGATCTTCAAAAACAAAATAGCCTAAAAAAGTAAGCTGTTTTTCATCCTGAAGCCTCAACTCGGTTTTATCCCTTTCTACTTGCTTAAAAGCAATCGCCAAAACTCTTTTTCCTTCTTTGCCCTCTTTTTCGGTGTCTTCCTCAATTTCTTTTCTATCAAAACTTCCGCTTAGTTTAGAACAGTTTTTTAAAATTGATTCTGGGGCTCCCTTAACAACTAAAAACTTTTCTCCCCTTGCAGATTCAACTAGGAAAGCAGACCTCATTCTGTATGAATCAAATGGCAGTTCCGAGATGACCTTAAATTTCTTTGATTCTCTTAAAATATCGTCGTTAGCCCGCTGGAACAAAGCGTTATCAAAAGGATTTAAAATTTTATCGCCCACCTTGCCAGCTCCCGAACTTAAAATTCCATATAAAGAACACTTTCTTTTATCTGAAGAAACTATTTTCTCTAGGGATAATTTGTTTTGCGTTAATGTCCCTGTTTTATCGGTGCACAAAACTTCAATGTTTCCCAGGTCCTCAATGGCAGATAATCTTTTTACAACAACTTTCTGCCTTGCCATTTTCAGGCTTCCTTCAGACAAAGCAAAGGTTACCACAGCTGGCAAAGCTTCGGGCAATATGCTGACTATTAAAGCCACTGAAAACAAAAGCAGTTCGAAGATATCTGATATACCCTTCAAAAAAATGTTTACTGCAAAAATTAAAACAATCGTTACAACGACAATCCTCAAAATCAATTTGCAAAAATACAAGATGCTCTTTTCGTAGGTACTTTCTCTTCTTATACCAGAAGTTGATTTAACAATACCTCCAAAAACCGTATCCTTGCCTACAGCCACAACAACCCCGCTTGCTTTGCCAGAAACAATAGAAGTGCCCGAAAAAATGATGTTTTCTGCTCCAAAAATTTCTTTTCCTTCGGAGCTTCCTTTTCCAGACTTAAGAGCTTCTGTGATTTTAGAAACCGGTACCGATTCTCCAGTGAGGATTGATTCATCTACTAAAAAATTCTGCACGTTTACCACTCGTAAATCTGCAGGAACCGTATCCCCCGCTTCAAGAAGAACAACGTCTCCCGGAACCAAAAATTTTGCTTCAATAATTTCTTCTTTCGAATCCCCTTCGGCTCCGTTCTGGGCGGGCCGCAAAACCTTAACTTTTATCGGTATAAACTTTTCTAGAGTAGCAACTGCTCTTTCTGCCCTGTATTCCTGAAAAAATCCGATAGCAACATTAATAACTATAAAAGCCAGAACAGCTATGCTATCAACCAATTGTCCGATTAAAATAGATATTACAGCTGCGACTAAAAGCAAATAAGTAAATGGGGATTTCAATTGCCTTATAAAAACTCCGAATGCGTTTACGTTTTTTGGTTTTACTTCGTTGAACCCGTATTTTTTCTGAAACAAAACCGCTTCTTTTTTGGAAAGGCCAGAAATAGAAGACTTGAGGTCGGCCAGCGTATCCTGTACGCTTTTATTTGTATACTGAGAAAAAATCATGCAATTGTTATCGGGCAAATGGAAGGAATATTTCTACAAGAAGGAATAAAACATATACCGAAAGAAAAAGCAAACCTTCTATTTTTGTAAACTTCCTTCCTGTTCTTATAAACACAATAAACAACAGAGAAGCTACAACGGTAAATATCCTGGTAATTAAAAACGGAGACATATCTACAATTTCAAAAGGAGAAATAAGAGCAACAATTCCCAATACAAGAGTGGCGCAGACTATTACAGAACCCATCAAATCTCCTAAAATCAGCCAATTCTCTCCCTTTCTGGCTGAAATAATAGAGAAATAGGCCTCGGGAAAACAATTTCCCAATCCCACGATAAGAATTCCCACAAGTGACAGAGAAATGCCCAGCTGGATAGAAAAGAATTGCGCCGAATCAATAATAAAGTAAGAGGTTACCAGAAGCAGGGTCAAAAATATCACTATTTTTATAATATTGAACAAAAATCCAAAATAGCTTTTTGCGCTGGTTTTGGGCCGGCCTTTGTAAACTTTTTTAAACCTGTCTTCTTTTGAAAAAAGCCACCACGTATATAAAGCAAATGCGCCTAGGAGTATTACGCCGTCCGCCCTGTCTAATTTTCCATCCCAAACTAAAAATATTGGCAAAACTGCAATTGCCGATGTGAAGATCGCGGATTTTTGTACCATTTCGCTTTCGGCAGGCAGAGAACCAGCGCCAAAAAGAACAGCAATAGCCATAACAAGGGTTAGGTCAACTAAGTTTCCGCCAACGATATCTCCAAAGGCAATCTGGGGCATGCCATGCAAAGCGGCGTTAATATCAACAAATAAATTTGGCAGAGAAGCGGCGAAAGCCATAACAAAGAAGGCAATAATAAACTCCCGCCAACGCATGTATTTCGCGATATCGACCAATGTTGCCACCAGCCGCGAGCTCAACCATGCAAGAACAAATACCGATACTATAAAAATTACTATTTCTGTCATCATAATTTTATTTGATAAAATATATTATTTCGTAAATTACTCCCAACAAAAAAACTAAAGACAGAGGATAAATTATTATATTGGGGTGCCCTTTGGGTCCTGCAATTTTTTTGTACATTAACAAAACGAAAATTCCGTCCAAACCAAGCAGGACTCCTCCAACAAAAGATAACAGCGGTATGAAAGACTTTAATCCGAGCAAAAAGAAAATTAATGGCGGACAGCACGTCATAATAAAGGCCTGCCAGTGTTTAATTTTTAAATCAAAAATCAATGTTTTTTTGAAAATAAGCCCCTGAGTGATAAAAGCGGCAAAAGTTGCTAACGCACCCATTAAAAGCGCTACAGAAACTAGCGCGTCTGGTAAAAAGCTTCTTAGCCCGGTCATGGCCATGGGGTCGGTATTGCTCCCCGTAATTCCCAAAATCAAAAATACAAATAAAAGATAAAAAACAGACGCTATTATTGTAGAAATTACGACTATGGTTTTTAACTTCTTTTTTTGACCTATTAGCATCTCTTCGACTTCTGGTATCAAGCTGATACCCCAGAGTGAAAATAGCAAAGGGCCGTAAGGCAAGAAAAAATCACTACTCCATAATCCAGCATTTGAAACAAATATATTGCCGAGTTTTATATGAGAAAACCCTGCTACAAACACAAAAAATACCGACGCAAAAAGCAAGGCTATAACCCAGAACTCGGCCTTGGCTACAACCTTTATATCAAAATATATAATAATGCTTACAATAGCAAAATAAATAAAAACATAGGTTAAAATGTCTCCAGAAAAATATGGCTGTAAAACCGATGTTAGAAATTGTCCCCCCACTAATAAATAAGCTAAAAGCACGCCAAAAGTTCCCAATATCATTGAAACGACTTTAAAAACTTTTGCCCATTTACCTAAATAATATCCCACAAATCCTGGAAATCTTTTAAAATCAGGTGTTTTCAAACTTATCTGGCAGAATACCAAGTTAACAGTGATAACTAGGGCTGTCAAAACTACAAAATACAAAAGCATCATCCAGATGCCTGTTTTCATTGCTATGTATGGCAAGGACAAAAAACCAACTCCAATCATTCCACCGGAAAAAACAGCTATGGGGTATATATAATCCTTAAAAATATTTTTTAACATTACTATATTTTACCATTAAAACAAAAAACGGGCTATGTGTATAACATGCCCGTTTTTTTTGTGCGGTCCCAACCAGATTTGAACTGGTGTTACTTGCTTGAGAAGCAAATGTCCTAGACCAGGCTAGACGATGGGACCTTCTATTTAGAATTTATATCATAATCGGGCGGGATTTGCCAGTAATTTATAATGTACTGGGCTAATTGTTTAAAGATAGGAACTGCCGAAAGGGATGACTTTGGAACTTTTGGGTTATCCAGTTTTACCAGTATTAAAAATTGCGGGTTAAAGGCAGGACCAAATCCCACAAAGCTTTGTATGGTTTTATTTGACTCGTATCCCCTCCCATCTTTTAGCGGCACCTCGGCTGTGCCTGTTTTGCCCGCAAAATAATAACCGGGAATCTTTGCTACGCTATTGAACCCTTTATCCACCACATTAATCAACATAGAGGTTAACTGCGAAATAGTTTGTTGGGAAACAATCTGGTCGGAAATATCTGGTTTTGTATAGATTTCATCTTTGCCATTAACAATTTTCTCTACTATATATGGCTTTACCAATTTTCCCCCATTGGCTATGGCGCAAAAGCCTCTGGCAATCTGCATTGGAGTTAACTCGATTCCCTGTCCAAAAGAAGCTGTAGCAAAGTTTATATCAGGTCCAGATTTTAACCCGTTGTTGCCAGAATAAACCTCGCCTTGAAGATCAACTCCTGTTTTAGAGGTAAACCCGAACTTTTCAATATAATCAAAAAAAGTTTTGTGGTCAATTTGCTGTTCTGCAAAAACTGCTCCAGTGTTAATAGAGTTCTCCAGTACCTCTGTCATTGTTTGCTTGCCGTAAACTTCATTAGCAAAATTGTGTATTGTATATGTCCCGAACTTCAATACGCCAGTATCTACATAGGTTGTATCTGGCGTTATTTTCCCTTCATTTAATGCGGCGGCCATTGTAAACGGTTTCATTATTGAACCAGGTTCAAAAAGTTTCTGCACAACAGAGTTTTGAAAAATTCCCATATCATTTACTTTTGAGTATTGATTCGGGTTAAAATCTGGGAAATTTGCTATGGCTAAAATTTTACCGGTGTCCGGTCTTAACACTATTATCTGTCCAGAATCTATGTCATCTTTTTTCTGCTCCTGTTTCAACAAATTTTCCGCCTGAAATTGTATATTGTAGTCAATTGTCAAATAAATATCCGAACCATCTAAGGATATTTGGTCGTTATTTGAAAAAATCGAACCTAATCCGGACCTTTCCTCCTGAATTCCAGGCTTACCTTTTAAAATATCGTCATAATATCCCTCAACACCATATTGACCGATTCCCGATCCCCCCAAAAACCCCAGGGTTTGAGAAGCCATTTGCCCCTGAGGATAAAACCGGTCAGGAACATTCTGCCAGGAAAGGCCTTTAAGATTAAGCGCTTTAATCTTAGTCAGTTCTGCAGAAGATAAATCCTTTTTCAAAACCGCATAAGGGTCGGAACCGTTTAATTCAGAAAGTATCTGGCCTGCCGATAAATCAATATTTTTGCTTAATATTTCTGCAAATGCCGGTTTGTCTGGAATATCTTTTACGCTTGCAGAAATAGTCCAGCTGTCTTTATTGATGGCTAAGCTTTTTACCTCGCCCGAGGATCCGAGGTACACATTGGGTCCCGCCCCCCTGCCTTTTGTCTCCTGGCTATTCTCGCAAAAAATCTGCCCGCGAGAACCCACCACATTATTAAAAGCCACCTGCTGGCCAAAAGCCTGAGATTCATAAAGCTTGCGCTCTAAAATTTGTAGAAAAAATAGGCGGCTGACAATAGCTGCCCCAAAAGCGAGAATAAAAAATAAAATTAGGCCCGTTCTCCAGTTAACATCTTTTTTCATCTAATTTACCTAACGTTAGCTTTTTGGATTGTAGCAACAGAGTTATCAGAGATTTGAATATATTTTACTGAAGTTACTTTTTGAAAATCCAATGCCTGTATTTTTGCAAGCGCCTCCCCCAAAAAACTGCTTTCAGCAAAAGAAATCTGCAAGTTTTTATTTTCTTCCGAGAGCTTGCTTATTTCCTTTAAATAGTTGTTGACAACATATGTGCCCCTGGTCAGTTCGTTTACTTGCCATACGTAAAAAATCAATAAAGACAGACACATAAAAATTCCTGCAAAACAAACTGCTTTCCAATTTACCTCTGGCAAATCTATCGAATCAATTTTTGCCTGCAAATTCTTTTGCACCACAGAAAAATTTAATGCTGCTGTTGTCATAATTTTAAATTTTTACCGCTACCCTCAGCTTTGCAGATCTGGCTCGCGGATTTTTTCCAAGCTCGTCTCTGCTTGCTGTTATCGGCTTTTTAGTTAATATTTTTAAAACTCCTTTTTTTGACTCGTTTGCCAAAAATTGTTTAATTATCCTATCCTCTAAAGAATGAAAAGATATAACCGCTAATCTGCCCTCGGGCGATAGGATAGAAACTGCGTCAGGTAAAACTCGTTTAATGCTCTCTAGCTCGTCGTTGACCGCAATTCTTAAGGCCTGAAAAGTTCTGGTTGCATAATGAATCTTTCCCCTCCAGTACACCGAAGGCGTTGCATCTTTTATAATTTCTATAAGCTGAAATGTTGTTTTTATTCTTCCTTGCTTTCTCTGCTCAACTATATTTTTTGCAATTTTTCTGGCAAATTTTTCTTCGCCGTAATCCTCCAAAATCCCTGCGATTTTATCTTCCGGCCATTCGTTCACAATTTTTTCAGCAGTCAAATATGTAGCTTCATCGTTATATCTCATGTCCAGGCCCTGATCTATCTGAAAAGAGAAACCCTTGTGTGCCCTAACCAATTGAGCCGATGACATTCCAAGATCCATCAGTATGCCGGCTACCGGTCCAAAATTTTTCCTTTCCGCTGTTTCCTTAAGATTTGCGTAAGAATCATTCACTAAAACAATTCTGTCTTTAAACTGGACATGCAGCCATTGGCTGGCAACAATTTGCTGGGGGTCTAAATCAATCCCTAAAACTTTGCCTTCCGGCCCATTTCTGCCAAGAATATCTTCTGAATGACCGCCCTCGCCTATTGTGCAATCAACAAAATTTTCATTCTGCTTTGGATCTAAATATTCCAATACTTCTTTTTTAAGAACTGCTGTATGAATCATATTAAATTCCAAGACCTCCTAATTTAGAAACAATATCGCTAACGCCTTTCTCGGCTTCTTTTGTCCATGCACTCCAGTTTTCCGCATCCCATATTTCTAATCTGTTAGACAAACCGCAAATAACGACATTTTTGTTTAAGCCTGCGTATTTTTTTAAATAATCTGGCACCAATATCCTTCCCAACTTGTCCAAGCTGACTTCCATTGCCCCGGCCAGCATTGTTCTGGTAAAACTTCTTGCTTCAGATTGGGTTAAAGTTAAATTACTTATTTTATCAGACATTATTTTAAATTCTTTTTCCGTGTAAACAACCAAACAGGATTCAATTCCTTTTGTCACAATAACTTTCTCGCCAAGCTCGCCTCTAAATTTCGCTGGCAAAGCCAAACGTTTTTTGACGTCAATTGTGTGTTCGTATTGGCCTATCAACATAATAGTTCTCCCACATTTATCCACATATTACCACTTCTCCTTATTTATAGTCCACTTCATAGCACCTCGTCAACACCCTGCCCCAAATACCTTATTTGTTCGTAAAACGGCCTATTTCTGCACCAGTTATCCACACCCCAGTTTTATCTTTTTAAGCCAAAACATGGGTTATCCACTCCACACAAAAAAAGAAGCCCAAGACACGATTGCTCGTATCGAGGGCTTTGTCCACGAAGTTTCATTCACTTCGCGACTTGCGGTTGTTTGGCAGGCTCAGGCGCCGGCGCAGAGGAAGACCCTGTCGTTTTCCATTGCCGGAAGGCCAGCCAGTACTTCATACTCGGCCAAAATGCCGGCGTATCCCAATCCACGACGTAACCGATTGGGCTGCTCATGATCCCGACTGTTTCAACGATGGTCACGAGAATGCCTGCGGGCCCGTATGTTTGAACATGCACCAACATGCCCTTCTCGGGACCGAGATCGAGATAAACGTCACCTTCCTGCCCGGCGAGTGCCATGGCTGAGGTGAAACCAGGCGTAGCCTTGGCCCTCATTTCGTCCAGTATCTGTTGGGTGCGTTTGTCTGGGCCCACGGCCTTGGGCGCTGTTCCTGTTACGGTTGCTGTTGCCATACTGCACGCTCCTTCCTTAGGTGTTTCATAGCCGCTTTCGGATTGTTGAAACTTGTGACTGATTCTTTCATCAAAGACACCGCCATTGGACCCTTGTACTCGGGAAGCTGTGTCCACACGATGCTCACCAAGCAGGAAAACTCGCTCTCGCTCAAAACCTGCCCAAGCCACCAGCCCATCGCGGGTAGCTCGTTTGGTACAACGAAAGTCTCTTCAAGATATTCACACATAGCGGTTTCTCCTTCCTCTTTTTATGGCCAAACGTAATTGTAAAGGTACCGATTACCTTCACGCCAAAATTTTGGAAACTTTGGTGTGAAGGTAATAACGAAAAAATCCTCCGGCAGGAGGATTTTTTGATATAAGATTTATTTGTTATGTCTTATTTTTTATCAAAAACCTCCTGGCCCCGGCCCAACAAAAGCAAGCTTAACAATAAGTTTGCCAAAAGGTTTACCCCGTTAAATAATTTCGCTGAAGGCGAAATTACCGCTTCGCGGTATTTAACTGGGTGAAAATTTAATTTTTTATTGATAACTGTTTGCATATATCTAATCTAAATCTATTATTGCAAAATCAAGCCATTCTGTCAAGACTTCACGGGGTTAACGATTATTTCAAAGGTTTCTGCATTAACCTCAATTTTGTCTCCTTTTTTTATTTTGTCAGACAAAAGAGCTGCTGCAACTGCGTTTTCCACCTTGTCTTGGATAACCCTTCTCATTTCCCTGGCGCCGAATTCCGGCTTATATGACAGTTCAACAATTCTCTCCTTCAACGGTTCTGTAATGTTAAAAGCAATGTCTTTTTCTGCTAAATTCTTTTGCAAGGCCTGAAAAGACAACTGGGCTATTTGCATTAAATTATCTTTGGTTAGGGGATGAAAAATTACAGTGGCATCAAAGCGATTTACAAATTCCGGCCTAAAAATATTCTTTTCAAAAAGCGCACTTAATAATTTATCCTTTTCCAGCGGCTGGTTGGCGGACACCTGTTTAAAAATCATATCTGCCCCAGCGTTTGAAGTGCAGATAATTATAGTATTTGTAAAAACAACCTTTCTACCTTGCCCATCTGTTATGCGCCCTTCATCCAAAACCTGCAAAAATAGATTTAGAATATTCGGATGCGCTTTTTCAATTTCGTCCAATAAAATTAAAGAAAATGGAGTTTCCCTGACCGGAGTTGTCATAAGCCCCTGCATTTCTACCGGAGAGGGGTACCCGCCAACGGGTCCCCCGATTAATCTTGGAATATCTGAAATCGCCTGAAATTCCGACATATCAAGCCGTATCATTTTTTTCTCAGACCCAAAATAGATTTGAGCCAATGCTTTTGCGGTTTCTGTTTTCCCCACGCCGGTGGGACCCAAAAATAAAAACGTCCCCATGGGTCGGGTTTTTGAAGCAATCCCCATTCGCGCCCTTCGCATGGCAATTGATACCTCACTCACCGCCTCTTGCTGATTAACTATTCTTCCATGAATTAAATTTTCTAAATTAAGCAAAACTTCTTTCTCTTTCACTTCCATTTTGCCAACCGGAATATCTGTTTTTTTAGAAACAATTTCTGCTATGTGGTGCGGCAAAATGACGGGGTACCCTTTGGGTCCTTTTAGCTTCTGTACATAAATAACCGATTCTTCTAAAACATCCAGTGCCTTCCTTGGAAACGGCAACGAAGGCATATATCTTGCTGTTAAATTAACAATCTCTCTGATGCTTGGATATAAAACCAAAACCTTGTTAGAATATTCTAACTCTAAAGCAACAGATTGCAAAATGTTTATTGTTTCAGCTTCGGTAACCTCCGGCACTTCAACCTTTTCAAACATATTGGCAAAAGCTGGGTTATTTTCTATGTCCCTATGAAGCCCCTCATAAGTTGTTATACCGATAAATTGAAAACTGGGTATTGGCAAATACTTTGCAAGTATCCCGGAGATATCAAAAGATCCTGCTTTCTGAACTTTTTGACCGACAAAGTTTTCAAGGTCGTCAATCACTAAAATTACGCTATCGGCCGAGGCTGCCTCTGAAAATATTTTATCTAACACATACTCTAACCTTTCAAAATCCGGTATCTGCGCTGCTAACAAAACAGGATCTAACTCAACTATTCTTTTATTGTTTAGTTGCGGCAGAGAAGTTCCCAAATAACATCTCTGGGCCAATGCCTCGATAATGCTTTTTCGGCCAGTGCCTGGTTCGCCTACAATCAAGACATTGGCTAATTTTGACTTAGCTAAAATTACCTCCGCTTCTTCTATTTCTTTTTTGTGGCCTATTATTTCCCTAAATTTCCATTTTGAAACAACCCTCCTCCAATCTGTAGAAAATCTGTCCAGAGTTAGTGTGTATCCAGATGAAAAATCCTTCCCCATAGACCCCTTTCTTGATAAATTTTCTGATGTCCAAAATTTGCTGTTTTTTTCCATTAAATCTTTTGCGGAGTCCAGCCACAGGGTTAGGTTCTCAACATCTTCCGGCTTTAAATCAAAGTCAACTAATGTTTTTTTAAAAAACTCGCTTTCTTTGGCCAGAGCAACAAGCATTTCTTCCGGGCCAACGCTGTTATGTTGTCTTTTTGCCGCAATTTTTATTGAATCATTTATCACCTTCACAAAGTCATCGGAAAACTGTTCTCTACCGGCGGTTATGTCTTGTTTGGGAATTTTTTCTAAATAATTCTTCAAATCTATCTGTAACTTTTTAGGATCTAATCCCAGTCTAAAGCAAATCAAATCGTCGGTTTCGCTTAACCTCGCGATAGAATAAAAAAGCGCAGCCGAATTTAAATGAATTTTCTTCCGGCGGCAAAAAATCATTGCGTCTAATAAAATCTTTGCCGAGCCAAAATTTAAAAACCCAGCCAAATTATAATTATCTGGTTCTAAGGCCGCACCGGCGATATCTGACGGGCCTTCCGGTCTTTTAACTTTAAGTTCTCCAAACAAATCTAAATTCCAAAAAATAAGATAAAAAGATAGCAATAAAATCAGCACTTTTGATGCTAAATACCCTGGTGTAAAATTAAAAAAAGAAAAACCGGTCATTAAAAAAACAACAACAAACAGAACCAGAAAAAAATTCTTTAAAATCCTTGCAGACCTGAATAAAGGAAGTTCTGCTCTCTTCACGGCGCGGTAAATCTCTGTGTCTTCTATTTTAAAGTTAAATGCCATTTTATGTGTTTAATAAGTGAAAACAAACAAGAACCCCGTAATTATAATAAGCGGGACTAGCATCCATAACAAAAATATTATTAACCCGGCAAAAACAACAAAAATCTGAAAAAAAACTCCAACTACGATTAGGACTATTCTCATTAATGCTCCCAAAAATCTGGAGAATGCATTGGAAATAAAGGTGCTAAAAAATTCTCCAATATCAAATCCTCTGGGGTAGCCCCACTTGTACTTGCGCCAAGGGGCAAAAAAAGATTTCAATAAAATAGATAAAGAAAAATAATTCAATGCGAACAAAATGTAATTTTTCCAAACTCCAAGCAAAAACCTAGGCATTTCATAAAAGTGCCAAAAAAACCACAGAGAGAGTATGTTTTGCCTGTTATTCTTTAACATTTAGTAATTTTACACCAATTTCGGCAATCTTGCCACCGCCATAAAGTAAAATCCATATTAGAAGCAGCCAGGATATGAGATTTAAGGTGTTATCTATAAGGTCGATTGGCAAAATTTTCACTAAAGCGTTTTGAATTTGTCCCTGAATATCGAGAGGGTTCACATTTTGATTCACGGTTAAGGCGGTAGGCCTCATAAAAATCTGCGCCGGCTGGGCCTTGCCTGTGAAAATATTAAACGTCTGCCACAACGGCAGAATAATTAACAAAACACCCACTATTAATAAAACATACCCTGTTATTTTATTTGTATTCATCGTTGTTTATTAACTCCTGGCGGATATCCTCTGGAATTGGTATAGCCTCTCCGGGCTTTGAAATTCCAGGATAGCGCCAAGCGCTGATTATTTTTCTTTCCTGCCCTGAGCCGGGCCGAAGGGTAACGTCCTTGTACATTAACCAGATTTCTCCAGGAGCGCGTTTAGGTTTCTTCCACGCATCAGACACAGTCACCTTTTTTGCATTAAACAAAATTTTATTGGTTTTCATTACCGCGGTTGTCCCCGGCACAATCCCCTGCTCTTTTCTTTCGGGCTTATAAAGTATCCCTAAAAGTTTTTGCTTCGACAACCCATACTGGCGCATTTTTATTTTGGAGTGCTCCGTCCAAAAAAGTTTTCTGTAATTTACCGCCATAAATAAAAAATTATTTATTTTATGACCTTATAGTGTAGTTGGATTTCGTTGTCAGATATTTTCTTTTGTCCTATGAATTTCAAACTATGCTCGAAATCCTTCCCTTTGAAAACAGGTATTCCTTCGCCAAAAACTATCGGCTCAACATCTAAATAAACCTCGTCAACTAAATTTTCTGCTAAAAAAGATGCATTAAGCATGCCTCCGCCAGCCACGACAACTTCCTTGTGTCCATCAAAAAATTTAAGCGCCTCTCTCGGCGAATAAACAACATGATGGTTAGGACTTAATGTTTGAAAATCTTTTTCAGAAACAATCGCCAGCTTTACGTTTTCGAATTCTGAAAATTCCGACTGTTTTGTGAGTATGCCGTATGTGCGATATCCAACAATAAGACACCCTGCCTTTCGCACTGCCAAGCTATAGCTACCCCATTCTTCTTTTGAAATCCAACTAGTATCGTCATTGTTTTTAGCAATAAACCCATTTGCGGTTATTGCCATATACAAAATAACTTTCATGTTTTATTTTTTAGCTAATGTGGGCGGTGCAGGATTTGAACCTACGACCCCTGCAATGTGAATGCAATGCTCTACCACTGAGCTAACCGCCCATTTAACAATTCTACCACTTTCCCTAGAAAATTAAACCCTAAAAGTTAAACCCGATAGATATTACCAACCAAAAATATCAATCATAGTGAAAAGTATGCGATAGCGTATTATTCACGACGATGAATATCGTGCAGGCTGATTCAACCTAATGTAAAAACCTTTTTAAAATACGCTTCGTTATCAACATATTCCAAAACTCCAAAGCGCACATACTTTTTCAATTCAAAAAAATCGACTAAAATTTTTATCTCTTCCTTACAGCTATAAGGGGTTATAAAAACGCTTTTTTGCAATTCACAAAATCCTATTTTTTTTAATTTATTCCTCAATGCGTCCCTTCCCCTTTTAAACTTTTCTGGGATGTCAAAAGCAACCATCCTCCATTTTCCATCCCAATTTTCTTTTTTATTTTTAATGTTTTCCAGCTTATAATCCAGCGCTCTCCATTTTCCTTTTTCAGTCAAATAAAATCCTGTTGAGCCATCCTCCTTTTTACTTCTACCAACAAACTCATATCTACAAAGATCGTTTATGCATCTTTTTAACTCTTTTGGATTTAATTTTTTCCATTCCTTGGAGACCGTTTTCAAAACGTACCACTGCTTCCCTGGAGTATAACTGCAACCAAAAGCTAATCCGCCTAGCAAAAGTAATAATATTTTATCCTTTAAGTTATTCATCTGTTTCCTTCCATTATAGCACAGATATATCCGTCGTGAAAAGTACGCTATAGCGTACTTTTCACGACGGTGAATTTAACTATTATAATTATGTATGATAAAAGTATACCAAAAAAAAGAGCGAGATGAATTTCTCTCGCTCGCCGTTGCAGAACAACAGCCTTCACGCCTGATCAGGTGCCGTCGTAATTGCGACGTACCTCGCCCTTTGGAGGTCTTGCGGTCCCTCCACAGAGCAATTCCTCGACGGGATTGCCGTTACCGTGAAAACCCACGAGGAATTTGTCCTTGCCCGCGAACGGACCCATCACCGGATGCTCTTCTCCGCAGATAGAACAGAGTCCGAGATATCCATCCGTTGTGCACAGAAGAGGACAGATCATGTCAGTTTCGCCACAGGAGACTTCGCACTTGGCGCCGAGTTGATCCATCACTCTCTCGAATGGGATCAAGCATGTCTCCCGTTCGCCATCGCGATACGGGATAGCGACGGCAAAAACATGTACACCAGACGTCTCGAAATACCTGACAATCCTCGGCTGCAAGCGCATTCTCTTGCAGTACATCACAACCTCTGCTTCGTTCCCTGCTACACTGATTGTTACGTTCCGCGCCTTGAACTGACCTGCCAACGGTGGCACTGTACCGGGCAACGTTTTTGTTGTATTGCCCATAGTACACCTCCTTTGTCAAAGAACGTCCGCATTCCGTTTTGGAACACATCCTACGTTCCTTCGCAATTACCTTACAACAAAAAAGCAAGGGCGTCAATCCCCTGCTTTTTTTGGTTCTAACTACTAAACCCTAAATCCTAATTCCTATTTAATTACGACTTTGGCTCCTGCGGCTGCAAATTTCTTTTCAATTTCAGCTGCTTCCTCTTTCTTGACTCCTTCTTTAACCATTTGGGCTGTTCCGGCTGCGGCTGCATCAACCAAGTCTTTTGATTCCTTCAATCCCTTGGCTGTTACGTCTCTGACAACCTTAATAACCTCAATTTTTTGAGCTCCAACCTCTTTCAACTCAACATTGAAAGCTGTTTTTTCCTCAACTGGAGCTGCGGCTGCTGCAGCTGCTACTGGAGCTGCGGCTGAAACGCCAAACTTCGCCTCTAAAACCTTAACTAGCTCGGCTAATTCTACAATTTGCATCTTCTCAATTTCTCCAACTATTTTTTCGAATTTAGCTGGAACCTCTACTTTAATTTCGTCTGCCATATTTTTATTATTAATTAATTTTAATTATTTATTTAAACTGTTTTATTTTCTCTTATTTTATCCAATACTCTTACAAAGCTTGTTATTGAGCTTGAGAGCGAGCCGACCAATCTCGATAATAACTCATTTCTTGTTGGTATGTTAGCTAACACTAACACCCTTTCTCTATCTATAAATCTATTCTCAAAAATTCCTCCTAAAATCTTCAAATTTTCCTGCGTCTTGGCAAATGTGTTTGTAATTCTTGCCGGAGCTATTTCGTCTTCAATTCCAAATACTAAAGCTAACTGACCAGGAATACTGGATTTTATCTTATTCCAATATGATATATTAGATTGTCCAAACGCAATCCTGGCCAATGTTTTCTTTGCAATTTTTAAATTGCATCCGGCTTCCTTCAAAGTCTTTCGTAAGCTAAACATATCTTTTGAAGGAACTTTTGCAAAATCAACAAAAATTACTGATTTCTGTTTTGCAACTTTCTCCTTTATGCTTTCTATTTGCTTTGTCTTTTGCGCCTTAGTAAGTGCCATATATTTATTTTATTTAATAAAAAATGCCTGCTTCCACAGACAAAAATAAACATCGAAAATAGTGTTTATCCTCGGCAGGACTTATGTATATCCCTCGCTTCGCTCGGGACCTACGGCCTGCTGTCTGCGGATTAATTTAATTGTAGTTGCATCTTAATCTATCTTGCTCTGTATGTCAAGAGCCAAGGTATTTCACCTTTGCTGCGTTGTGTTCCTCCAGGGTTTCAGAAAAAATCGTCTTACCGTCGGTCAGGTAATACCAATAATTTGTTTTAGTCGGATAAATGGCGGCATTTATTGAGTCAATCCCGGGGCTTGAAATTGGACCCTCTGGCAAACCGTAATATTTGTAAGTATTATACGGAGAGTTGATTTTTTTATCTGCTGTTGAAATATTAGGATTGCCAGTAATATAAACTATTGTTGCATCAATCTGTAAGGGCATGCCAATTGCTAATCTTTTCCATAAAATTCCTGCAACAATTTTTTTATCGTCTAAAGTCCGTACTTCTTTCTCAATCATAGAAGCCATTGTAACTATGTCAAAAATAGACTTCTCCTGCTTTTTAATCTCTTCTTTAATCTCCGGCGTTAACTTTTGGTCAAAGTTTGTCAGCATCGCGCTTAATACGTCCTCGCAGGTTTCTCCTTTGGCAATTTCATAAGTGTCTGGAAAAAGATAACCCTCCAAACCGGCCGACTTTGGCTTATCCTGCAGAAAAGTGAAATCATCCGAATAATCCCGCTTCGTAAGCGAAACAAAATAATCTTGTTTACAGATATTTTTTGATTCCAAATATTTCCCGATGTCTTTTATATCCCACCCCTCTAAAATTACAGCGGTATCTCTAATTACGTCTCCCTGCGCCATTTTACTTGCTATCTGATATGCAGACATTCTGGGAGACAAATTATATTCACCCGCCTGCAGGCTTGAATGCTTTAAAGATAATATGGAATAAAACTTGAAAAAATAACCGCTTCTGACTATTCCCAGCTTTTGCAGGCTGCTGGCAATTTCATCGTCTCCCCAGCCCTTTTGCACCGTGTATATAATTGTTTCATGAGAGCTGGGGTTTAATGGGACATAAATCTCAAAACACAAAAATAAAAAAACAAGCAAAAAAATAATCCCGATTATCGACGTAATCTTTTCTAAAAACTTTATGGATATCTTGGAAAAATCTTTTTCCATTATAACAGTTTTCCTTGTCTTAATGCTTTAGAAACAACCGCTGCTTTTGCCTCTCCGGCGTCTGTAAGAACAAAATAAGTTTTCGGGTCGCCAATTATTAGTTTTTCATTGCGCAAAGCCCTCAACGGTCTGTCCAGCTTTCTGGAATCCGGCCAAATGGGATATCTTGGAAATTTAAGCGTATCCGGGAACAAGGTGAAGCATTCCTTTACTAATCTCTCAAAACTGCACTGTTCGTTGTTAGAAATTATGGAATGTATGCAAAACAAAATTAAGTCATTGACTGACGCCTTTGAAAAATTTAGATTTTTAACTTCTTTTTTAACCATCTGGCAGGGGCGCTGGGAATCGAACCCAGACCAACGGTTTTGGAGACCGATATGATACCATTTCACCACGCCCCTAATAGGTACAAAATAACACAAAAGCCGTGGTTTTTCAACCGTCAAACAGAAATTACGATAAGAGTTTTTTCCCTGCCATATTTACTGGGATCTTCTTTTGACTTCTCTAACACAATAGTTTCAAGCTGGTTGTCTATATCCTCGGGCCACAACTTAAAAAGACTTTTAAATTCCTCCAGGTCTAGATAGTTTTCAAATCCATCAGTATTAAGAAAAATTAAATCACCGGCATTTATATCTAAAACTCCGGTATTAAGATAAATTTTTGCTGTTTCTTCGCCGTCAGCCACGCCATAACCGACGAGCTTGCCGTTTTTATCAACAGCATTTCTATAATCTTTATGTCTAATTATAATCTTTTCTCTCTCGCCCGCCTTCTCCTTCCAATCTTTGGGAAAATTAATCCACCCTCCTGGCGATTGAAAAATCTTCTCCCCGCGTCTAAAGATCGCAACGCCGGAATCGCATAACGACCACCAATAAGCCTTACTGTCCTTAATTAATAAAAAAGAAGCCGTGGCGGAAAATAAGTCAAAATCATAATAATTAATGGTGTCTTTTGTCCTACCTTGGGAAATATTATATTTTAGAACAGCTTTGTTGCCAATCTCAAAAATCTCAGCTAGGTCGCCATCTTCAAATTCTTCGTATCTCCGGTTTGCTTCGTCAATTACCACTTCGCAAAATATTTTTGCAACTTCTCCGGCGCCGGAATGCTTGGGATAAGACGTGCCATTATCAAAATCCAGAGAAACTCCATCGGCTACCACAAATATTGTTTGCTTATCTGAAACAATAAAATAATCTTCTTGCGCATGAGGATTTTGAAAGGACCCTGCTTTTAGCACAGAAAATATCTTCATTAACTTGCTATTTTTTTAATTATTTTTTTCAGCGTTCTCTGCAACATATGCTTTTGCGCCTCCTCTTCTAATTTGCCTTTAGTTCTCAAAGATTGGATAAATCCTTCCAGTTTAAACAATTTCTTTTGTTCATTATTAAATAAGAGAATCAGGCCGTCGTTAATCGCCTTGTGCCATATTTTTTCTCGTTCCTCGCGAAGAAATGCCTGCCCTCTGGCGTATGTAGGATACCACGTTTTTTTGTTTTCGCTGACAAATCCGTTGTAACTTGTTTTCGCCCAATTTATAGCCTCTTTCGTGTTTCTTTTATAAATTATACAGAAAGGAGCAATAATCCTGGCGTAGCAATAGTCCTCAACGCCCACTCTATTTCCGGACATTATACCCGCATCACATACTTTAGAATATTTAACCAAACTTAATTTTCCATTAGTTATGTCAGATAACCAGTCATGGCCGTCGAAGCCGCCCATCTTGGCTCCAAAAGCTCCGTGAAAAGAAGACGCTTTGTTCTCTGGGAGATAATAAAGAGTATATGCGTTTTCAATCAGCCTGCAAGCGAACTCCTGCTCTTCCCCTGCTTTGTTGGGCCAGGTTGCAAAATCCGGGAAACCGCCCACATCAAGATATTTGCTTCGATCTATAATAAAATGGCCCCAGGTCTGGTAAACTTGCAATGGCCTAAATATTTTTAGATTATTATTTAGAAATCTGTCTTTAGCTGTCAAATATTCCAAAGGAATAGAGTTAAAATATGCACTCATAATGCCTCTTTTCAGAAAGCTCTTTGTCAAATCGGATATCGGCGGGGCTATTTTTGGAAAAGATGCTCTGTCATATACGGGCAGAACTAATGCCGCAAAATTTTTATCAGCTTTTGCAATCTTTTTTATTGCTATCATTGATATAAAGCTGAGGTATGGCGTTGGGACGCAGTCGTCGTCGAGGAAAAATAAATATTTTCCGGTTGCTTGCTTAGCACCGATATTTCTTGAAATAGAACTTCCCTTTCTTTCAGAATTATACAGACACACTATTTTTATGCCCTTTGTGGCATAGGCCTCGGCAGTTAAATCCTTCAGCACCTCTTTTGTGTTGTCGGTGGAAGCGTCATCAATAACGACTATTTCCTTGATAGAAGACTTTTGCAACAAAAGAGCACCTATACAAACCGCTAAAGGGTTGTATCTATAATTTTCAGAATTTTTATCAAAAGGACAGCGGTTGTATGTTGGAATAATCGCGCTAATGTCTTCCTTTCTTTTTCTGCTATTTATTTTGAGGTTGGTTAGATAATCTATTCTATAAAAATCCTTGCTGAATTCTCTTTTCAGGTCTTGTTTTTTGGACTCTAACTCCACATCCATATTGTTTTTGAGCTTGTCTGTTTGTGGTACCATTTTACTATTAATCATACCACAAAATCTGTCAAAATGATAACGTAAAAAAAATCCCCGGCAACCAAATGAGGTTGCAAGGGACATGTCATACTGCGTCACTATCTGACGCCATAGATTCTGGTGGTCCAGTCCTCCAGTCGGCCAATCGCCACCATGATCCCCAGCACGTCGTAGGGCGTGGTGTGAGTATGGTTAGCGCAAATGCCGCCTTCCTCGTCGTCGGGGTTGCCGAATACCCAGCGCATGGCGTCGCAGAACGTGAACGCCAAACCCATGGGCCATTGCGGGTTCAGCAGCTTTAGCTCCGGATCGCTGTAGCGTAGTTCCTTGGTCAACGGCAAGAGACCGAAGTGCCCCACGCTAATCTTGTACCCGTTCCGATTCCAGCCGCACGGAGCGACCCGTGCCATAGTCCCGACCGGATTCTTGATGCTGGCCAGCGCTTTGATCTTGTCGAACGTGACCATTTCGCCGGCAACCGCGATCACGCCGTTCTTAAAGTACGGCGAGTCCTGCATGAGTGCCCAGACCCCCACGGAGGTTTCGTTGTCGCCGGTCAGATCGCGCAGGTCGAGCGCGCCGGAATTAAGCAGAACGACCACCCACCGGGTGAGTTCGTTCTTCAGCACGGTGTTCCCGTACAACTTGGCGAGAACCGCGGCTTCAATTACCCGTTTGACCAGGTGACGAAAGTCGTGGAAACCAATCGGATCGGACTTAATGCCGTACTTGACTTCCACCGCGAGCTGGAGCAGCCGCATGGTCACGCGGGCTTGCACATCGCGCTCGGTGGCAGCCACATAGGCATCCCCATTGGTGAACGGGCGTTGCCGTGAGGCCAGCAAGGAAAGCACCAGGTCGTCGCCACATCCGTAGATAGTGGTGGGATCTCCCGGCACCTGCTTGATGCCCATGTCTGATTCGGTCATGCCGAACTGGCCAGCCGAGCCAATCATGGTCGCACCTTCCTGGCAGATGAGCTGGAGCATCGCTGTGTAGATCTGCATCGCGCGCAGACGGTCGTCCATCGAGGACTGCAGAGTGTGCTCGAAGCCGTTCTTTGCCGGCATCGGGAACTCAAACTGCATGCCGATCTGTTCGCAGTACTGCAGGGCTTGCCGTGACTGCGCCAGCGAAACGCGGTTGGCCCGCATGTACACTTCGGCGCTGTCGAACGGCACCACACTGATGCCGAGCTGATCGTGCAGGTTGTGGTCGTCGTAGGTCTGCCCCATTTCCAGACTCGGGCAGCCGATGTCGATCGCGGTCTCACCCGCGATCATCTCGAGAACCTTCCGCGCCATTGCCATGTCCTCGCCCGTCGGCTCGATCTCTCCCGGACCGTTGTCGTCGAAGGTCTGCTTGATGGTGCCGGTTTCCCGCAGCTCCACAAGTTCGCCCACGATAATGCTCTGGTCACCTCGAGCCTTCAGATCGAAAATCACGGTCATAGTAGACTTAATGCGCCGGCGGGCAAGGATGTTCGCCACCGCAAGTGCCTGGACCGCCCCAGGAAACTGAGGCAACATCCAGCAAATGCTGTGCCATTTGAGTTCGCCGGATCGGAACCGTTCCTGGCCAATGGCGTTGATCACCGCGTTCTGCATTCCCGGGAGGCCCCAAAGAATGTCCACGGGGATCACTACATCACCGCTCTTCATCTTCTGAGCGTGGAGTTTGACCTGCCGCGCTCCCTGACCCGTAACGTTGAATGGCACAGCCGAGATGATCTGGCAGGCGAAACCCGCCTTCTCGATCAACTCGGGAAGAACCCCAAAGGCGAATTCCGCCAAAGGGGCGAGACTGGCGGTCATCAGATCGCGCCGGTCTGTGTTCGTAAACAAAAATGCTGTTGACATACCCGTATCCTCCGATGATAACTACTTTTGCTCGACTCCTTTTGCCTAACCTTGGGCTTCTGCCCTCCTTTCCTGTGTCTTTTGTTGTTTATGTAAATGTGCGGACCGGACAAATCATTTCTGTGTAAATCGTTTTTTTAGTCTACCAACTATGCAATTTTTTGTCAATGAATTATTTTCAAAACAAAATCCGGGTATCACCCAGATTTTTGTCGCACAATAAAACCAAACCCGACTACTAACTCACTGTTCCAATAACCTTAATTCCTCTAAAACAGACTGATAAGTTTTGACATCAAACTTAAGGACATTTTCGGTCACTCGGGGCGCTTGCTTCTCGGCTGAATATACATATTTATAAAATACATATCCGCCTATAAAAAGATCTACAAGAACAAGCACCAAAATAGCCAAAAATGCATGCAAGCCAAGAATCCAGAGGATTCCTTTCATCCTAGCTATTGCGGGTTTTACTTTATCTGATTTGAAATTCATTTATTTGCAAATGCTTTAATAACAAATGCGGCATCGACTTTTCTGGAAGGACTAGCCGAGGCATCTTTCGTGTCAGAATTTTGAATAGTCAGGCTAGAAATTTCAATTAAATATGGCCCGGCTTCTATTTTTTTTGAAAAATCTAATATTCTTGAAAATTCTCCCTTAGAAGAAAATTGAAAATTGACAAAATTCTGCTCTGCTTTTTGGGAGCTGTTAGCGGACGGCAACAGCGATATCTGCGAAGAAATTTGTGAATTATACGCTGTACCCTCTAAAAATTTTATCAAATCAACCGGATTCGCCGGGTCAATAAACATGTTATCAATCTTATCTAAATTGGGTTTATAGATATTGTAATTTTTCTTGAAAGCCTCCATTTCCTTAGATTGGGCAAATAATGTAACCTGATTATCTTTTGCAGCAATCAAATCTGCCGAATCTTTTTTTATCCCTTGCCACAGCGGCAAAATAATGAACAAAATCAAAGACAGAGAAGCTGCCGCAAATATGGCTGAAAGTGTAATTATTTTATTATTATTTTTCATTTTGATCTACCGTAAATGTTAATGAAAAGTCTGCATCTTTCGGGCTCACCCAGCTCTCCGGAGCAAAATATGGATTTTTAATCTTTTTATCGGCCTCAATGTTGCTCTTAAAAAGAAGAAGGTCGTTCCTTGTGCTGCTAACACCGGAAACAATCACTTTAACAGCTCCGTTTTCGCCTCGGGCAAGAGAAAATTTTGTCAGGTACACTCCCTTGGGGCCTGGCACCTCTGTAATATTTTTTAAAACCTGGCTGAAATAAACTTCTTTTTTATAAAACAAATCCAGCTGGGACAAAATTATGTTGTATCTTTTAACAGTGCTGCTTAAGTTTGAGGAATCTGATGCCTGTATCTTCTGCTCATTCTGCGCTAAAACATTATTCTGATAATCGTTTTGCGATAAAAGATAAAATTTTATTGCTAATAAAAACAGAATCAAGCAAACCAAAAAAACAAGCATCACAATTCCTAAAACAATTGCCAGCTTCTCTTTTTTCTGTACAAATAACCTTTGTTTTTCTTCTGGCGGTAAAAGATTTATCATGAAGAGCTTCTATTTAATTTTTACCTGTCTCAAGGCTAGCCCTATGGCCGTGGTAAAGGATATCAGGTCCTTGGTAATAATATTTTTTGGCTTCCTTGATAAAAAGTTTGTCAGAGGGTCTCCAATTTCAACCGAGGTTTCCAATTTTTTTGCCAGATAATCTGAAAAACCCTTGAGCTCCGCTCCCCCTCCGCATAGTAAAATTTTCTCTTTTTTCCCTTCGGGCAAAAGATATTCGTATGACGAGTGTTCTCTATAGAAATTTAAATATTTTTTAATTTGGGCAACAAGATCTTCTAAAACAGGAGCCATTGCTTGAGAAACTTTTTCTGCTTGCGTTGAAGCCTTGCCTGTTTTTTTGCCGATTAATCCATAATCTACTTTCAGCTTTTCGGCCTCGTGAAGCTCTATCTTTAATGAATCAGATATGGCTTTTGTCAGCAATTGAGATGAAATTGGGATTGAGCATGTAAAACGTATAGAATTTCCTGAAACTACAATAAAATCAGTGTTATTTTCTCCAAAATCAATAAGAATCAGCAACGAAGCATTGGCTTCTGTTTTGACCAAGGCCCTTGTTATTGCTTCAGATTCCGCTTCAAGAATTATCGGGATAAGACCCGCTTTTTTGAAACATGAAATATAAGAATCTACAATTTTTTTAGGCGTAGCGACAATTAATACCTCAAGGTGGTTAAAATAATCCTTAATTGGGGATATAACCTGAAAATCCAGATAGGCGTCGCTAATCGGCATGGGAATGTAGTTTTCTGCCTCAAATGGCACTGCCACTTCCAGCTCCTCCTCGGTCATCTTGGGCATTTGAATCACCTGTAAAAATGATTTTTCTTCGGGCAATGAAGCTATAACGTACTTCGTTTTTATTTTTTTCCCTTTAACTGTGTTGCATGCAGATTTTATAATTCTAGCCAAAACATCCTCCTCTTTTACAACTCCGTCCTCAATTATGCCAGGCGCTATCCTCACTTCGTTGAAGGAAGTCAAAGCAAAACCTCTGTGCCCCTTTTTAAGCTTTACAATTTTTAATGATAAATCATTTATGTCCAAACCGAATGCCTCGTATTTTAAATCTAAAATTCCCATTGTTTTATTCCATTATAATATATTTTAAAAGCAAAACCAAATTTCTACTGCTCTTGCCAGCTTGTTACCTTCCATCCGCCTCCCGGGCCCGAAGAAAAATAAATATTAACAATTCCGCTGCTATATTGAATTACAGAGTTGTTGTTCATTATAACTTTATATCCGGTCGCCTCGACCACAGAAACATTATTGCTTATGGTGAGCCCCCCGGCGCTGGTGTAAAAAACCGCTCCGGAAGAATTATTTTCAACGACAATAGCCGAGTCAGACGTGCTTGTGGAAATAAGCAGGATATAGCTCCCGGCCTGTCCCGAACCAGAAAACACATCGCCGGTGCCCATTTTTATAGTGCCGTCAGATACAAAAACTCCTCCCAAAGAGCCATAAGAACTGCTCAGTTGTATTGTGTTATTATTGCCAAAAGTAACTTTTCCTGTAACGTACAGTGCGCCGGTGAGTGTCAGGCTAACTCCGTTGCCAAAAGTTATGTCTCCGCTAATTTTACACAAACCCAAAGTTACCGAGGTGTTGTTTTTCTTTAAATTATCAACATCTGTGCTGTTGCATACGGTTGAGGCTTCAATTTTCCAGGCGTCTATTTGGTCTTGAGGTATGGGCAGCGGCTGTTGGGAAATTTCCTCCTCCTGAACAGATAGCGATCCTCTTACCGTACAAGTGTGCTCTCCGCCGGTAACATACGTTAGATTGCCAACGCTCGCGCCGGACAAACAGTTATGCGCAAGGGCGTTTCCCCTAACATAAACCCCTTGTATGCTGTGCCCGTTGCCGGATATCACGGCATCGTTATCAATAGTACCCGAACCGGAGATATTGCCATCTGAAAAAACATTTCCAATAATCTCGCTTCCCGGGTTCATAACAAGTCCGCCCTCCCCGACCTCAACGCCATAATAAAAAGAAGCATTTTGTGCGTTATCTATGCTTACAGCTGTTTGTATCTTCCTGACCATGCCGTTATTATTTGCGTTTGAGGTAACAAACTTAGATACGCCTATGGTGCTTGGTATATTAACACTGGCAACCACATTGTTAACGCGCAGTTCGTAAGTAACAGGAGACATTTGCGGAGTTTTCTTCAAGCGTAACAAAGCATCCTCTATGCCCGCCTCGGCCGCATAATAAGACTGCGTAGACTTTACAGTATTGGTAATATTTTTCTGCCGGGCTACAACCAAAAAACTCATGCTAACGGCCATGCTTAACATAATTATAAGTACAAAAAATGTAACTATGGAAATGACGTACCCTTTCTGGTTGTTAAAATATTTTATCATTTTTTAATAGCTCCGCACGGAAGCTGTTGATGTCAAATTTACAGAAGATAAATTCTGCCCGGATCCGGAAGTAACGGTTAGGCCCACCTTTACTGAAGGATTAGTTCCCGTTGAAATTTGGGAAAATACCAGGTTTGTAACCTGAACCGAATCTGAAGTCAGCGCAACCGCATCTTCCTGAGATTCCTTCTTCATACACACCGCATAACCGCACATAAAAAAATCTATAAAGGTTGCGGTCTCGCCAGACTGCAAATATCTGGAGGTTTCCAGCGAAAGCTGGCTTGCTGTAGTCGTGGGAGTGTAAATACTCTTTGCCGATTTTATCTCAAAAGTTATTACCTCTAACGCTCTTTTAGCGTTATCTGTCGCGGTTTGGCTAGCTTTGGTCCGCAGATTGGAATCGCTTAAGGAAAAGAAAAACGAATATACCGCCAACAAAATTATGGAAAACACTGCCAAAGAAAGCAGGAGCTCTAAAAGGGAAAATCCTCTGCTTTTTCCTCTAAAATTATTTATAAAATTTTTAATCATTTTTCCAATTGGTAAAATATGAAACCGCTTGAAGCGTTTTATCTGCCCAGCTGACCGTTACTGTAACTTTTCTCGTGTCAGGATTGTCGTATAAGGGGTCATAGGTGTCCTGTATTTCAAACGAAGCGTTACGGGAAACTTTATCAAAAACAACTTTGCGCGTAAAAATCCCCAAAGTTTCTGTGCCCGGCACAAGCGCCCATTTGTCTGCGTTATTAGCCAAATAATATGGATTATTGCTTCCTGTATTAACAATTCCCAAACCATCTGTTGCCCAAGTAGTTCCGTCGCGAAAATTTCTTATGGCCTCAAATTCCTCTTTCACCAAACTGTCGGCCTGCGTTTGTTTCTGTATTGAACTGGAAACATTCAACACTAAAGCTCCTATTCCTAACAAAGTAACAAACACAATACTTACTAAAGCCACGGCAATTAATATCTCTAAAAAGATAAACCCGGAATTATTTCCCCCGCCGAAAATAAATTTTTTTGTTTTTATAATCATTTAGATTTTAAACCAGATGGGTTATTGCCAGATAAAATTTGAGGCGTATATAGACGAATGATTTACCTCTAAGCCATCAGCCGAGTACTGCGCGAGATAGCCAGAACTATCTCCGGAGATTGTTATATCAAGACTTTTGTCGTTATATCTCTTGTCCCTTAATATGGTAAATACTGTGCCGCTATCGTTTAGTTTGCGGGTGTCTATTTCTATCACTTGGTCAACGCCTCCGACGTTTACAACATCACGCCACTTCAACTGCCCGCCAACCAAAAAAGAACTTATCGGGACTGGGCGTGATACGCTGCTGTCAAAAATCAAGGTAAGGCTTTCAGTAGCGGTGTCAATCGTCCTGGAATAATCAAATCGTACATGTCTTGAGTCTTTAATTCTGCTTCCATCATATGAGGCGGCCGGAGGAGCAAAACCAACTGCGCCGGAATTGGCTATATAAATAGTTTTATTTCTTTCTGTGTCTGTGCTCATGCGCACAGACAAACTGCCTGCTTCTTCTGACGCACCGGTCACTCGATCAAAAACTATCTCGTTTCCTCCGCCCAAACTAATATCATAAAATTCGGTTGCGTTTTCCAAATAATATACAACATCCGCGTCCGGCTCTCTTGAAACATAATCAGCCCCCTTGAACAAAACATATCTGTTTGGTGAAACGGCCGTATCTATAAAAACGCCGTACTGGCTATCGTTTTCAGATGAAAGAGTTTTATTTTGTGCAAGCTTCAACGCGCTTATAATCCCCTGCACGTTGTTATCTAAATCTATAGACTTCTTCAAGGAAAAAAAGTTCGGTATGCCTATTGCCACCAAAATGCTTAAAATCGCAATGGCTATGATAATTTCAAATAAAGTAAACCCCGCATTATTTTTTTTATTCATATGCAAGCTATTGTACGTTGCCCAAAACTGAATACATCGGGCCCATTATCGAAACGGCGAATACTCCGACCGCCAAGCCAATAACAATTATCAAAACCGGCTCAATTATTACTGAAAAGTTCTCGGCCGCATTCGACACTTCTTCCTCATAAAACTCTGCCAATTTTTTTAAAATCAACGAAGTTTTTCCCGTTTCTTCTCCAATCTCTATCATTTCCAGCGCGCCATAAGGAAAAATATCTTTGCTGGGCTCCAAACTGACAGATAGTTTTTCTCCCTTTGCAATTTTTTTAGAAGCCACCGCAAGCGCCTGTTTAAAATAAAAATTGCTGACTATGCCCGCGGTTATATCTAAAGACCTGATTAAGGCGACGCCAGCCGACAGAAGAGAGCTTAAGGACCTAATTAAAGAGGCTGTATTGGCTTTTTCGATTAATGAAGAGATTAACGGCACCCTCAGGGCAAGAGTGTCAATAACAAATCGGCCTTTTTTTGACTTCATAGCTGCGGAGAAAACAAAAATCAGTGCAAAAATTACTGCCACCATGATATACCAATAATTTAAGAAAAAATCTCCGGAACCTAATATAATTTTTGTAGTTATCGGCAATTCCGCATTCATGCCTTTAAAAAACTCGTTCATTTTAGGCAAGACAAAAATCGATAGTGTTATTGTGACTATGAACATAACAACCACCAAAATAACCGGGTAGATAAGCGCTTTTTGTATTTTAGAGTTCATCGCCTTTTCTTTTTCCAGTTGTAAAGCCAAAACCGCCAGAACTTCTTCCAACGTGCCAGATTCTTCTCCCGCCTGTATCATGCTTTGAAAAAGCTCTGAAAAAACATCCGGATATTTTTTAAAAGAATCCGCCAAACTTACTCCCTTGCTAACTTCCTGGCTTATTCCTGTCAAAGCTTCCTTCATTTTTTTACTCTTTGCCTGGGCTGCCAATATCGTAAAACCTTTAACAAGGGGCAATCCTGTCGAAACCATTACTGACAGGTTTCTGGTCATCAGCATTTTTTCTGTAACAGAAACTTTTCTAGACAAAAAAGGAATGCTCAAACTGCTTTTTGCTTTTTTGGCGCCGGAATCGGCCTGAGCTAAAAACAAACCCTCCCCTTTCAGCCTTTGTGCCAATTCCTCTACGTCTTTGGCTTCTGCGGTTCCTGTTTTTACCCGTCCGTCTAGTGACTTTGCCGTATAGAAAAAATTTACCATTTTTAAAAATAAGTTTAATCCATTATTACCCTTAACACCTCTTCAATCGAGGTCAATCCCTTGGCGGCTTTTACAAAACCGTCTTCTGCCATTGTTCGCATACCGTCCTGTACGGCCTGCTTTGTGATTTCTTCCGTAGAAGACTTTTTAATTATTAGATTGCTAATCGCCTCGTTTATGGTTAAGGCCTCGTATATTCCAACTCTGCCTTTATAGCCATCAGGAAAATTTTTAGAGGGCTTTGGCCTGTAAAGCTCCAGCTCTTTTATTGTGTCTTTCGGTTTCAATATTTTTTCTGCCTTTAATATGTTTACAATCCTTTCTATATTGCAATATTTTTCCAGATTTTTTATCTCTGCCAACGTCAAATGATATTTTTCTTTGTCGCCATAGAATTTTCTCACCAATCTCTGCGCCATAACTATGTTCAAAGTCGAAGAAAGCAAAAACGGCTCTAGACCCATGTCAATAAGCCTGGGTATGGCTCCAGCCGCCGATGTGGTGTGTAGGGTGGATAGAACCAGGTGGCCTGTTAAAGCTGCATTGACCGCCAGGTCAGCTGTTTCTCTATCTCTAATTTCTCCAACCATTATAACGTTCGGGTCTTGCCTGACCAAAGATCTCAACCCCGATGCAAAAGTCAGCCCTATTTTATCGTTAACCTGCGTTTGGTTGATTCTCGGCATTCTATATTCAACCGGATCCTCAATAGTAGATATATTAACCTTGGGCGTGTTTACAATTGCCATCATCGCATAAAGCGTTGTTGTTTTTCCCGAACCAGTTGGGCCGGTAATCAACACCATGCCGGTTGTTTTCAATAGACTGCCGCGGACCTGCTCTAACAAGGCGCCGGAAAATCCAAGGTCTTCAAGCGTGTAAGCTACTGTGTTTTCCGCCAGCAACCTCATAACTATTTTTTCTCCATTCAAAACCGGCAGAACAGAGACCCTGATAGAATATTTAAAATCCTCTGTTTCTATTTTAAACCTGCCGTCCTGCGGGAGCCGGTGTTCATCAAGTTTAAGGTTTGAAAGAACCTTTATTCTGGCGACAATGCCGGAAGCCGTGCTTATGGGCAAAGACATAACATCGTGCAGTATGCCGTCGATTCTGTAACGCACAATTACTTCTTTTTCCAACGGTTCAATGTGAACATCTGACGTTCTTTGAAGAATAGCGTGCTTCAACAGCGTATCAACAACCCTTATAATTGAAACCTCTTCGGCTGCTTTAACAAGCTCTTCCTTGCCTCCCTGCGATTCCTGCTCCTGTATGTGTTTTATTCCGCCCGATCCGCCCTTCATAATGTCTCCGAATTCTGTCTCTAATGTTTCTTGATATTGCGACAAGGCGTTTTTAATTCCTTCAGGAGTAGTCAGCCTTGCTAAAATTTTCAGAGTCGGCGTTATCTTTTTAATAAACTCTATAGTTCTCAAATCCTCAGGATCAAGCATGGCCACTTCAAGATTATTTTCCTTCTTATCAAAGGCAACAATGTTGTGAGCTCGGGCTATGGACTCGGGAATAACCTTCAAAATATCCTGCGGTATAGCCTGTTCCTCGAGATTAATAAAAGGAATCCCCAAAAGATAGGCCTCAATTTTTATTAATTCTTTTTCGGAAATCAGGCCCTCAGAAACTAAAACTTCTCCAATCCATTTTTTAGATCTTTCGCTTTCTTTTATGGCTTCGATAAACTTTTGCTCGTCTACCAGGCCAGCCTCCAGAATAAATTTTTTAAGCTTTTGAAGTTCAACTTTCATAGTATTTAATTATTATACCACACAAAATAAGCAAGGGGTAAAATAGTAAAAGTGGATAACTAAAACAACAAAAAAGAGCCTAGTCTTCTTTAGCTCTTTTGCTGTTCTTACTATTTCAAACTCAACTTGCTTTTTGCTCTTGCAACAATATCGCTAATCGGCACATCGGATTTGATTAAATAATCGAAATTGCCCAATTTCTCCACGTTTTTCGTATATTCGGCGTCTTTTATGTTGGTTAAAAAAATAATTTTCACATCTTTATTGGATTCTTTTATCTTTTTTGCCATTTCAATCCCATTCATCGAGGGCAATAAAATATCAGAGAAAATCAAATCCGGATTTTCTTTTTCAGCAACTAGCACGCCCTCTTCCCCGTTTTCTGCGGTAACAACTAAAAATCCTTCGCTGGAGAATTTCGTTTGCAGTATCAAAAGAAAATCTTTATCGTCCTCAACAATCAATATTTTTTTACCCGTACTCCTATGAGTATTTGTCTTTTTCATGTTTTTGCCATTATAGTATATTTTTTACTAAACGCCAATGGGCAGCTCTATAATAAACATCGAACCCTTTCCCTCGCCCTCCGATTCTGCCCAAACTTTGCCGTTGTGGGCCTTAATAATCTGGCTGGACAAATAAAGTCCGATGCCTCGGCCGGCGGTAAATGTTTTCTTTGCTTCGGCAGTTCTCTCAAAAGTGTTCCCAAAAAGTTTTGACATTGTCTCTTTTGAAATCCCCATGCCTGTATCCTGCACTTCGATTCTAACCTTGCCATCGTTTACTTTCAACCTCATCGTCACTCCGCCTTCTTTTGTATATTTTACAGAGTTATCAAAAATATTAACAATGGCGGCTTTAATTTTCGATTCGTCGGCTTTTATTACGCAGGGACCCTCCGGTTTTTCTAATTTCAAATAAATTCCCTTGTTTTTAGCTTCTAGTTCTATGTCTTTGACAACTTCTTCTAATATCGGAGATAAATCAACGCCATCTTTTAGGGCGACAACGCTTTTACCCAATTGAAATTGCGTGATATCCAAAAAATCGTTTACCATTTTAATCAAACTTGTTGTCGACGCCTCAAATTTTTCAATAACTTCTTTAATTTTTGGCGGAACCTTGCCGAACGTTCCAGAAAGCAACAAATCTGCGTAACCCCTCATTGAGGTCAGAGGCGTTCTTAAGTGGTGCTGAATCGTCATTAGAAACTGGTTTTTGACGTTGTCTAATTCTTTCAACTCCTCGTTGGCCCTTTTTTCCACCGCATAAGCTTTTTCCAACTCCTTTCCTATTTTTTCTATCTTTTCCCTTTGCCTAACTTCATTCAAGACACCTCTGATAAGTAATGCTCCGAACAATAACACCGACAAGAAAATACCGACATTTAATAAAAGGTCCTGACTGCTGACCGAGAAGAATATTCTTATGAATAAAATAATCCAAAGAGCAAAAGTGAATAATTCTGTTGCTATAACTTTAATATTGAACAGATGGTGTTTAAAAAGCGCGTAGCTTATAAAAACAATATACAAAATTACAAACCAGTTCCCAATTGAATATGTGTTTACCCCAAAATCTAGAAGAAAATTTGTTGACCCGCCAACCAAGCCTATAAGTGCAGCGTAATACACAAACTGTATCTGCTTTTGGTAAACACCTTCATGTTTTTTAGAATCAATTTTCAACAAAACAACAGAATAGACCGCATAGAAGGCAAAGTATATCAAAAATATAAAATACAAAGATCCTGTTTGCACGGGCCAATAGCCAAAGTCTACTCTTTCGCCCACTCCGACAATAAAAAATTTACTGAAGGAAAGCAGAATAAAAAATGCCGACAAGAAAAATCCAACAAATAATGACTTTTTATTATTCTCCCTGTGAAGCAAATTCAAACAAAAATAAAAAAGGAATATGGGTATTAAAATGGTTCCTATATATAATATCCTCTGCCAGAACAATGCGCTCTCTGCGCTATTAGCGACTACCGTCCCGTACAAACCGACTTGCCAAGCAAAGAGAGAAATACAAGTTAAAAACCATGCCCTATTCATTTTATCCTTGATATTATTTAACAGTATAATAAAACACATTATAGCTGTAAAAAGCGCGGTTATGATACAAGATAAAGTGAACAAATTCATATTTTTTTTGCGATTGAAGATAATAATTCTTCGGCAAGACTATCTTTAGAAACAGTTTTCTTTACTTCATCGTCGCTGATAATGAAAGCAGCATGATTGCTCCCCGCCATTTTTGAAAGATCGTTCGCCACTATTACTTCGGCCATAGATTTTTTCATGCTTTCCTTGGCTATTTTTATTAATTCTTTTTCATCCATATCAACCTGCAGTTTGAATTTCACCAAAAAAACGGACGGATCCCATTTTTTGACATGGTCTATAATCTTTACTGTTGGCTTTAATTTTATAATTAACTCTTTCTCTCCAGATTTAATTTTGCCATCAAAAAAAACTTTAGGCACATAATCTGGAACTGCAGCCGAATGAATCACCGCGTCATATTTTTTTGAAGAAATTTCTCTTTTCATCAAATCAAAAAGTTCTTCAAAATATTTAAATTTTACCACCTTCAAATTTTTGCCACTCTCTAAATTCGCCCTCCCCGGCCCCATCAAAAACAAAACATCGGCTCCCATTTCTTGAGCTTTTTCTGCCATAACAACGCCTAAAGCCCCACCAAATATACTGGTAATAATTCTTACCTTATCGATTGGTACCCAGACCGGCCCAGAAGTTATTAGTACTTTTTTCCCTTTAAGAATTTTCTCCATTTAATTTGGCGTTATGTTTTTTCCTAAAGAAACTATTTTAAATAAATAAAAATAAAAAGGGTATTTTTCTTTCAGGTATTTTTTAAATAGGATCTCTATCTCTTCTGCACCAGATACAACTTTCGTATTATTTCTGACAAAGTCAATATAAATATTAGCAATCTTTAACGGCAGACCCTTTGCATTTTTAGACTTTTTCTCCATCCAAGGATCTATACTTTCCACAGGAGATTTATCTTCTATAATGTCCTCTTCCTTAAAATTCATTACAGTATCTCCGTTACCATCCCATTCAAGAAGCTGGGTGGTGTGATTGAAATATGACGTATTCTCGCACATTTTTCTATCGTCAGTTGGATCGCACTTTACCCATATATTATTCAAATAAACCTCTGCGTAGGTGTGAGTTGAAATTTTACCTACGAATTTTCTTAACATGGGTATAGCTATGGGTCCAAAATATCTTTGACCATGAACCTTCATAATCCCATAACCTGCAGGAATTTTTTTATATCTTAGCAACGCAACTAATACGTTCGCTTTATTTGTGCATGTTCCGCTTTTTTCGACCAGCGTTTCCGATGCCTTTCTTTGCCAATTTCCGACTCTATACAAAATATTGTCTCTTACCCAATAAAAGGCGGAAACAGCAAATTCCCTGTCACTTTTGGAATCTTCTGCGATTTTTTCTGCCAAGTCTTTGATGCTCTTATCTGAAAAATCGCAAAATTTTGTTTCTTCCAAAAAATTTTCGATATTGTCCATTACTTTTTGGCTAATATCTTTTTTGCCTCGTCTAAAATAACCTGGTTATCGGCTATTTTGCCCGAACCCTCGTCTCTGCATGCTAAAATACCCTTTCTTGGGTCAATAAATTTATATTTTTTATATCCTGCCAGAGTTTCTATGTTTTTTTGCATTATCGGATTTTCCCACATGCAAGTGTTCATGGCCGGTACTATTAAAACATCTGTTTCTTTTGGCAGAGCCATCACGACTGTACTCAACAAATTATCAGCCATGCCGTTAGCAATTTTTCCGATTATATTTGCAGTAGCAGGAGATATTATCATAATATCTGCCCATTTTGCTAAAGAAATATGCTCAACCTCTTCTTTGTTGTAGGTCTGCCACATATCAAGATAAACTGGATGATTCGTTAAAGACTGAAAAGTTAAAGGAGTCACAAACTTAGTGGCACCCTGTGTCATTATGACTTTAACGTCGGCCCCCTCTTTCAAAAACATGTTTACCAAAGAACATGTTTTATAAGCTGCAATTCCTCCAGTAACGCCTATTAATATTTTTTTGTTTTCCATATTTTTAAAGTTTTACTTTTTTTAATTATTTAATTATGTCCTATTTTAAAATCTTTTTCAATCTTCTACACATACATTGATTCGATTGATTTTTTATAGTGGTTCTCGATTATGTGCCTTCGAAGCTTCAGGGTGGCCGTCAGTTCATCTTGCTCCTGTGAAAATTCTTGAGGCAAAAGTTTAAATTTTTTAACTTTTTCAAAATCGTGCAATTCCGGATTTATTTTTTCATCAATTCTCTTTTGGAAAATATCCAAAAGAACAGAGCTTTTTGTCAGTTTTTCGTGTTCTTGCAGTACCAAATTATTTTGCTTAAAATATATTTCAACTTCCTGCCAGTCGGGAACAATCAGAGCAGAAACAAATTTCTTATTATTGCCAATAATCATAGACTGAGAAATAAAGCGGTCGTTATTTAACGAATTTTCCACTCGCTCTGGCCAGACATTTTTGCCGTAGGAAGTAACAATCATTTCCTTTGCTCTGCCAATTATGGTTAGAAATCCCTGTTTATCAATAAACCCAAGGTCGCCCGTGCGAAACCATCCCTCTTTATCAAAAGATAGTTTCGTCTCGTCTTTATTTTTGAAATATTCTTGAAAGACATTCGGTCCTTTTACTAAAATTTCTTTATCTTCAGTTATTTTAACCTTAACACCAGGGACTATTTTCCCAACAGTCCCAAACTTAAAATTGTGCACCTGGTTTACGGCAATAACGGGCGAGGTTTCAGTCAAGCCATAACCTTCTAAAATTAAAACTCCAATTTTAGAAAAAAAACCGGCAATATTTTCGCTTAAGGAGGCTCCGCCAGAAACAGTAAAACGGATTTTCCCTCCAAGTGAATCACGCACTTTTTTAAAAGCCAAAAAGTTAGCAAACTTGTGTGCGACCGTACCTTTGTCTTGTCTAAGCGACCACTTAAAAATTCTCTTTTTAAAGCCGGATGAACTATTAATCCTATCCCATATAGCATCATGAAATTTTTCAAAAACGCGCGGAACAGAAATCATTATTGTCGGCCTTACTTCTTTTAAATTAACTGATAATTGTTTTGTATTCTCGGCATAGGCAATGGTTGATCCGCAATACATGGGAAGATAATATCCGGCTAACCTCTCCAATACATGAGATAAAGGCAAAAAAGACAGAAAGGTATCTGTTGACTTAATCGGGACCACTTCATTAATTGCTTCTACGTTGCTTAAAAAATTCCTGTGAGTTAAAACTACTCCCTTTGGCTCGCCCGTGGTGCCGGAAGTATAAATAATAGAACAGCAATCATCGGGATCTAAAAATATTTTTTCAAATTTATTCTCGTTATTATGCGAGAAAACTGCTTTCCAGCTGATAACTTTATTGCCCAGTGTTTCTTTTTGAGTAGCAGTTAGGCTTTCTATAAAAATTATTTTTTTAAGATATTGCAACTCGTTCTTGTCCAGCAAAACTTTATTCAAAAGGTCGCCGTTAGAAACAATGAGAACCTTGGCTTCTGAATGGTTCAGAACTCTGCAAATCGCCTTAGGGTTGAAGGTTGTGTGCAGGGGCACTACAGCTGCTCCAACTGCCATAATCGACAAATCAGAAATTACCCACTCGGGCCTGTTCTCCGACAAGATGGCCACCTTATCTCCCTTGCCCACCCCCAATGCGGAAAGGCAAGCGCTGAAGGTTTCAACTTTTTTTGAAAACTCTTTATAAGTAATGGGAAAATAAACGCCCTCTTTCTTATATAAAAGAGCTGGCTTATTAGGATTTTTTTTAACTGTTTCAAAAAAAACTTCAGGAATTGATTTATACATTTTGGGAGTCCTTTATAGATTCCTTGATAAAATCCAATATTTTTGCAAATAATTCGTCCCTATTTTTGTCATCTATGGAGACATGATATCTGCTTCTAAACCAGTATATTCTTTTTAGCGAAGAACCCAAACGCTCATAAATATATGTGGCAGACCTAGGGTGTATAACTCGGTCGTTGTCAGAATGTACAACCAAGGTCGGAACATTTATTTTGCACAAAATCGGCCTCACATTTGTTTTAATAAACCTCAAAAACTGGCGCACGCTTTTAATCGGTATCTTAGAATAAGTCACCTCGTCCAAGGAATCGGTGTAGTCGGTTCTGTAAAGACGTACGGGTTTTCTATAAAATTTTTTGACAAGGCCGTAGGTATATATCCTTAAAACCATAAATGTGTGGCTCCTCAAAAAAACCGGGGCGCCCAAGCTTATAACCCCCAGAGGCTCATTACAATATTTTTCAGTTAGCCAGAAAGCCAAGTCCGATCCAAAAGAATTCCCCACTAAAAATATTTTTTCAGATTTCTTTTTTATTTCAAGATAAGCTTTCTCAACGGAACCTGCCCAATCGAAAGCATTGGTATTTAGCATATCCTCTGGTTTTGTGCCGTGGCCGGCTAACAAGGGAGCCGACACCGTGAATCCTTTTCCGGCAAGATAAGCGCTTAATTCCCTGAATTCGTCGGGAGTGCTCGAAAAACCGTGGATCATTAAAACACCCACTTTTGATTTTTTATCTATAAATATTGGTTCTGCCCCCTTCATCATATATTTTTACTATACCAAAAAACCACCATGATTAAAAGGTGGTATAAAAAAAGAAAGCGCCGAAGCGCTTTTTATATTTGAGACTGTCATTGCCCAAAACCCAGCCCCTTGTGGCTTGATTTGCTGGCCTGTAGCCTGCATTCAGTGCAGAGAAGTTCTTTCTTGAAACCCCAACCTTCTCCACCCACCAAAACAAGGTTGGGTTGGCTATGTTCATCAACTATCGGCACAATTTTTTTGCACCGTTCGCACGTTCCTGTTACTGTTGCTTTTTCTTGTTCTGGCATAGTTGTCTCCTTTTTGTGAATGTGCTAGTCGGGAAGCTACGCGCGGAATTCGCGTATAAAAAAACTTCTCGTCTCTGCGGCGTAAATAAATTACGCAACAAGGACGAGAAGTTTTCAATCCTGAGTAGGATCGAAGGACTCGCGGTACCACCTTGATTCTCGATTAATAAAAATAACCGAGCACTTCATCGACTCTACCCTTTCGGGCTTCATCGATTATCCTATGGTTACGGAGGAAACCGGGTTCCCACTAGCGCAGGAACCATCTCATCGGGCCCAACCCTTCGACAAGCTCAGGGCTATAGCCCCCAGCCAGCAAAGGACCCGAGTCAAAGATTTTGTAATTTTCAATGATAATTAATGCTAGCATATCAAAGCTTGATGTCAAGCTTTTTGTCGCACAATAGTTTTATACAATACCCAATTTCTTTTTTACTCCGGCAACGATTTTATCAATGGGTACATCAGACTTGATAATATAATCAGACGGAAGCGTTTCTAAAGCTTTGCTCATATGCTCCATATCGCTCATATTTGTTAAAAATATTATCGGAATATTCACACCCTTTAGCTTCATTTGCTTGGCCACCTCTATGCCGTCCATTTTAGGCATCATAATATCTAAAAGCATCAGGTCTGGCTTTTCTGCTTCAGCCATCTTTAAGCCATCTTCTCCGTCTTCCGCGGAAACCACAGTAAACCCTTGGCTCGCGAAGCTTTGCTTTAAAATCCAAAGGAATGCCTTGTCGTCCTCAACAATAAGAATTTTTTTGCTTGTTTCGCTCATAGATTAATACTAACGCCAAACCAAAATAAAAACAAGAAATTAAGAGCCCAGCCTCTCTTTGGCCCTTGCAACAATGCCCTCCACGCTTATATCAGATTTAATAATATAATCTGAGGCGGTTTCTGTCGCATCGCTAATATGTTTTACGTCGCTCATGTTTGTTAAAAATATAATTGGCACCTGTACATTGGCCTCTTTCAACTTTTTAGACATAGTTAAACCGTCCATTTTTGGCATTTCAATGTCTAAAAGAATCAAATCTGGTTTTTCTTTTTGAACAGCAATCAAACCCTCCTCCCCGTTTTCGGCCTCAGCCACCTCAAATCCGGCTGTAATCAGGGTTTGAGAAAGAATTAAACGGTAACTTTTGGAATCATCCACAACTAAAACTTTTTTTGCCATGTTTTTACTTGTTAATTTTATTAAAATTTATATATTTATTGGGAGCGTAAAATAGAACGTTGCGCCCTGGCCTTCTGCAGATTTTGCCCCCACTGTGCCGCCGTGCGATTCAATAATGCTTTTAGTTATGGCCAGGCCCAAACCAGTGCCCCCTTTTTCTGTAAAAACTGTTCTAACCTGGGAAAATTTATTGAAAAGTTTATCCATCTGGTCTGGAGCTATTCCCGCACCGCTATTTGTGACCGCAACCAATAGTGAATCTTTAATGTCTGCAATGTCATTTTTTATATACCAGCTTATTCCTGCATCGATTGCCTCCCTCTCCAAACTGGCGCCATTTTTATGCAACAAAGCCTGCACAACTACAAAACCGTCTTGTTTGTTAAATTTTATGGCGTTGGAAATAAGATTGTTCAAAACCTGAGAAACGGTATGCGGGTCGAATTCAACTTTGTCGGGAACGTCTTTTCCCAGCTGGCTTGATATTTTAACATTAGCATCTTTTGCGGCTATGTCAAAAAATAAAACGCGCTCCTTTATGATTTGCTTGATGTCGGATGGTTTTTTCGTCAGCGCAAACTTCCCGGCCTCAATTTTTGCAATGTCCAAAAGATTATTAATTAGTTCAAGCATATCCGAAGAACTGCCATATACCATCTGTAAATATTCTGCCTGTTTTGCTTTTTTAATAGCCGATGCCCTAAGTAATTCTACTATTTTTTTTATCGAATCCAAGGGCGAGCGCAGCTCGTGCACTATCATTGAAGTAAAATCCTCTTTGATTCTCTCAACTTCCTTCTCCCGGGTCATGTCGTGAAAAACAACAACGCATCCCAATGTCCTCCAGCTGTCTTTCACGGGAGAAATGGCAATTTTAAAAAATCCACTCGGCAGAGAAATCTCTTCAGAAAAGAATATTTTATCCAACCTTATGCTTTCTTCAATTTTATCGTGCAAATCAATTTTTCCGTTTAGTCCGCCGGCAAAATCAGACAAAGATAAATCTTGCCTATCTTCAAAACCCATGGCTCTTTTTGCTGTTGGGTTGACCACAAGAACCTGATAATCGGTGTCTGTCATAACCACTCCCTCGGTCATGCTGGCAACCATTGCATTTAGCTTGCTCTTTTCTGCTTCTACGACCCCCTGCAATCGGGTAACCGCATCGGTCACCTGTTTGGTTGCGCTTTCTACGGCGTTCATTTCTTCTTCATTAAAAAAACCGGGCTTTATGTCGGAAATGCTCAAAATTCCCGCAACTTTACCCGATATAATAAGCGGAATGTTAAAAAATGACCCAACCTGCTGGTCTGATTTTTCTTCGGTGACAGTGCCCCATAGCGTTTCCTCCACTGCCATATTTTTAATATCTGTTTTCAAAATGGCCGAGGCCGAGTCCAGCATTTTTTCTTTTACCCCGTTAATAAAATTACGGAAAACTGGTTTTTCAACATAAGACCGGAAAATTATTTTTTCTGGCAATATCATCATATATGACACAACTGTGTAATCAACAATATCGTGCAAAGATTTTATTATAACCTCGACAACAGTCTGCACATTCAGCGAATAGCCCATTTTATCGCCAAGTTCCCGCAAAATTTCCATCTCGTACAGTTTGCTTTTTGTCTCCTCTTCTCTCCTAACCAAATCCTTCTCTAATTTTCTGTTTTTATGCAACACAAAAAACTCGGCAACAGCCACAATTAGAAAAATTGCGCCCACTATTATAACTGCAAATAGAAATTCCTGCGCCATAATTATTTTATTATATCACAAACAAAAAGCCCGCGCATTATAGCCGGACTAATTTGCCTGTGGCGAGCTTAGTCGAACCATCGCACCATGAATGTAATTACTTTTTGCCTTCTTTGTGCAAGGTGTGCTTTCGGCAAGTAGAACAAAACTTTTTCAGCTCGAGCTTTTTCTCAGCTGTTTTTTTTGATTTCTTTGTGAAGTAGTTCGTTGTTTTACAAACACTGCACTGAACTTTTATAAACGGTTTTTTAGCTGCCATTTGATTTTTAATTTTTAATTTTTAATATCTGGAGCCGATGCGCAGATTTGCACTGCGGACCTCATTCTTACCAAGAATGTGCTCTGCTGCCTGAGCTACATCGGCCTGCTGAGCAGGCCGTAACCCCGCTTAGTGGGGTCGGCATTATAAGTTTTTATACATTAATTTTTGTAAAACTTCTTTCAATTGTATTTTTAATTCATTGTGCCCCTTTCCTCCTTTCAAAAATATTTCACGACGCTTAGCGTCGATTTTTTCCAAATAAGATTCATAATAAATCAGTTTCAATGGTCTTCTAAATTTTGTAGCAGTAACAAAGCCTTTCTGATGTTTTTCTATTCTTACTTTCAAATCTGGCGTATACCCAATATACAACTGTTTATCTTTTTCACTAAACAGAATATAGATATAAAACATATTAATACAGGTGGGCCCGCTAAGCGGGCCTCCACCACGCTTAGCGTGGTGGGCGCGGTAGGACTTGCACCTACGAAGGGTTGCCCCGCTAGATTTACAGTCTAGTGCGTTAGCTGCTCCGCCACACGCCCAATAACTCATACGATATCACAAAATTTATGATTATTCAATCACCTTGCCGTGAGACCTCTTCCATTCGTCTATTTTTTTGTGGTCGCCTGTCAGCAAAACCTTTGGAACCCGCCAATTAACTCCTTTTTTCGGGGAAAAAATTTCGGGGCGCGTATATTGAGCATATTCTAAAAACCCTCCAGATTTTGATACTCTTTCCTTTAGCAATTGCTCTTTACCTATAACTCCAGGTACCAATCTTGAAATTGTTTCTATGGCTACCATCGCGGGCAATTCTCCGCCCATTAAATCATAATCTCCAATTGATATTTCCACATCCGCAATTTTTTGCGCCACTCTTTCATCAACTCCCTCGTATCTTCCACAAATAAAAATTATTTGATCTAATTTTGATAATTTGTAAGCCATTCTCTGGTCGAATTTTTTTCCACGCGGTGTGAAAAGTATTACTTTGGCTTTCCCTGTTTTATTAATCCGCTTCACTGCCCTATAAATTGGCTCGGGTTTTAAAACCATTCCCAATCCCCCGCCAAACGGCCTGTCGTCAACGGTTTGATGCTTACCTTTTGTCCACTTTCTTAAATTATGCAAATTTACTTTTATAAGTTTTTTCCCTATAGCCCTGGCAATCAAACTCTCGCCCAAGTAGGACTTAAACATTTCCGGAAAAATTGTAATTACATCGAATTTAATCATAAAAATATTATATCGCTACGCTAGTAAACTATAACACAGAAAAACAAAAAACGCACGGATGCGTTTTTTGTTTTTCTGTAAAATTACAGAGAGATGTTATCGATGTCGTCTGAGGTGGCTTCTGCCTTTCTCTCAGCTCTTGGAGCACGTCCGCCCTCTGGTTCCTCAATTTTGAGGTTCACTCTGGCGTGGTTCTTTAATCCAACAATTCGGACTAAGTTCCTGATTGCCTTGGCAGTTGATCCTTCTCGGCCGATTATTTGGCCCATATCCTCTGGGTTTACTTTCAATGAAAGCAAAACTCCCATTTCGTCAACTTTTCTGTCAACTTTGACGTCTTTAGGATTATCAACTAATTCCTTGACAATGTACTCAAGAAATTCTTTGTCATTTTCTTTTGCCATTGTATCTTAAGTGTTAATCATTAATCGTTCTGCGACCTTTAATTAATTTAATTCTACTCGTTATTTACCGCTTGTCAATATTTTTGTAAAAAAACAAGGGTTTTGGAGAGACCCTTACTCTTTAACCTCCTTTCCTTGCTTAATGGTAGTCTGCGCCCTAGTTCTGACTGTCATCCACCTTCCACCAGACTTGGCAGCCGTAGACGACTGTTCCATTCTCGAGAACAATTTTGGCATTGTCCTCGATTTCGTGGATTGTCCCTTTTAGCTTGCGAGCCTCTTCCGGTGTCGGACGCGTTTCGGCATTAATGTTGCTAACCAAATCGCCTTCGCGCGTGTGGATAGCGTAGACAGTTACGTTTGCCACCCACTTACCATGGATCCAACCGGAATCCGCCATCACCCAGACGTTCCGCGGCAATTTCAACGGCAATTTTATGATATCCTTCTCCATTCTTATCCTCCTTAGGCCATTTGCCCGCTGTTTGTTTCTGCCTCGAATCTCGAAAAGAACAAACTTCCTTCTCCATTTTTTAAGACACAAATAATTATGTTCTAAAGAATGGAGGGAGCGAAAAGGGATTGGACCTAATTCGCTCCCGGAATTTAGCGTTTAAGCTTCATTCCATCGGTGGGCCCAGCACCCCACCATCACTCGCGTATTGTTTTTTTTCGGACACATGGGAACAACTCGTGACTAAGAAACCCATGTTTGGAGGATCTTTCGCCGTTGGGTTA